>Ga0208771_1001445_pt1 | contig 12544 bp, 16 predicted proteins | sample AntAceMetag02UKX_FD_184775 | JGI IMG/M metagenome (GOLD analysis project Ga0208771, IMG submission 184775) | Saline lake microbial communities from Ace Lake, Antarctica - Antarctic Ace Lake Metagenome 02UKX (SPAdes) (version 2) | ecosystem: Environmental > Aquatic > Non-marine Saline and...
GACTGTTTAAAATCTCTATCCATAAAATCATCGTTCATGTTTGAAAAACTTTTCCCACCGGTGACCTCAGTCATTTTCATGAATTTTTTATACTCTTCACCGCTTACAAAATCCTTTGTTGCTTTTCGGTACTTTTCAAAAGCCGCAAAATCTTGAGATCCAAAGAGTTGTGATCCTGCCTTTTTTGTCAGCTCTTCACCATTTTTTATCCATCTATCATTAATTTCTAAATACCTTTGATACTCTTCTTGATAACTCTCATCTCCTTGAAAAGCACCTGTTGACTGAATTGTGGATATTCCTAGACCACCTTTCAGATTTTTAATATTCTGATCTTGAAACTTTTTAGCTTGTCCTTGGTTTTCACCTGTCAACAGCCCTGTCAATTGTTCTGCTATTCCTTGCAATGCTGGTGCAACTTTTGAAACCATCGTAACAGTCATGACGTCCCACGCTGCATTCATTTTCTTAATAGCCCCGGAAGCACCTGAGAGTTGAACTTCTGCCATGGTTTTTGCAACATCAGTGTTATTTTTGAACGCATCAGTCAGCTTATCCACTTCACCTCGCTGTTGAGTAATTATTGACGTTACGCCAGCAAAAGCCCTTTTCTTAAATATTGCAGTTGTTGCCGCTGCTGCATCTCTTTGTGATAATTTCTTAACGCCGTCACTAACATCAGCCAAAACATCAGTTAATTTCCTGAATTTTCCGTGCTGGTCTGCGACTTCAATGTTCATTTTTCTAAGCCATTTAGAAGCCTGTTTTGATGGTTTTGCCAAATTTAAAACAATATTTTTAAATGATGTTCCTGCTCGACCGCCTTTAATTGCGTTATTTGCCATTGTTCCCAAAATAGCGGAAGTTTCTTCAATAGATGTTCCCCAAACCTGAGCGGCTGGGGCTGCATCTTTCATGGCTTCGCCGAGCTGTTCAACTGTGGTATTAGTGCTGGTTGCTACCCCTGCGAATACATCAGCAACGTGAACGGCTTCGCTTGCCTTTATTTTGAATGCAGTCATTGTATCTGAAAGGATATCAGACGTTAAAGCAAGATCAGTTTGAGAAGCGGCTGCTAACTGTAAAAGCCCGGGCATACCTTCAATTATTTTGTTTGTATTCCATCCTGCAATTCCTAGAAATTTCATACCCTTTGCAACTTCAGCACTCGAAAAAACTGAATCCTTTGCCATGTCTAACGCTGATTTTGACATTCTATCATAATCTTCTTGAGTTGATTTTGTTATTGCTTTAACGTTTAACATTTCAGACTCAAAATCAAGAAAAGAATCAATAGATTTTTTGACTGCTACAGCTCCAAGTGCCGTAAGACCCATAAAAGCGTGTCTACCCAAATCTTTAAAAGCACCGCCGATTTTACGACCTGCTTTTGAAAAGGCTGTTTCAGTTTGCTTTGCAGCACGTTTTCCATTTCTTGACATATCGCTGAATACTTGCGATGTTTTGTCAATTCCTATGAAATCCGTTTTAATTGCAAACTTAGTAGCCATTTACTTTCTACGCCCTCCGAAAACACTTTTTATGATATCAACTGTTTGTCCGGTCTTGTTTCTTTCAAGTTCAGCTTTAATATCCAAAAAGCCTCCATACCAATAAAGTATTCCGTTCATATCCAAATCATCACAAAACATTTGATCAATACTGCACGGCATTGCCCTAAAAGAACTGGCGACAGCAAAAACAATGCCGTTGATTTCTTCATCTATTCGTACCTTCCTATCGCCTAGTATAAATAATAATAATTCATAAGTTTCGATAAAAGAGCCTGATCAGCTGTGTCGAGTTCGTCAATGATTTCTTTCAGGTTGCCACTTGCAACGGCTATCAATGCGTTTTTGTGTCCTGTACCGTCTCCTGGCTTTACTTTTAGATATGCTTTTGCAACTTCACCGGCTTTTATCCTCGATTTAAAAACAAGATTTTTTATCTGCTCGTCTTTGCCTAAAGGAAATGCAAGATGAATTTTAAGCTCACCGTTTTCCTGTATCTCAATTGTTTTATCAAGTACTTTTTCTGCAATGATTTCAATTTCATCCAAATAGCTCTGATCACTTGCGATCATTGACGGCTTTACTTTTCTGAAATTATAAAGCCATTCCTTGAACGCCTGAATAGCTTCATCAAGTCCTTCTTGTTTCTTTTCCATGTTGTTCTCCCTGCTTTAATTATATAATCTGCTCTGCTTTTGCAACGCCCTGCAACGTTACATTAGCGTATCCGTCTTTCAGTCCGTGTTTAAGGTCGCCTGTAACGGTTCCCTTTCCCTTATAGACTGAGCCGTTTATATGGCTCCATGTGATTACTCCAAGATCAGGCGAGTCAGCTAAACTCTGTAAAAACTCCTGATCACCTTTGGATTCTATTTCAAGCATTACACTTTCAAGGCTCCAAGGTTTTCTGGAAAGGGATTTGTGGCCGTTTCCAAGTCCATTAACGATAAGCTCAGCGGAATATCCGCCTAAGTCCTGATCGGCATTTTCACCGCCTTTCACGTTGTATTCTCTTGCTCCAACCGTTGGATGATTGAATTTTACGGTTAAAAGATCTCCGCTAGCCATTTTTACACCTCCCCAAAATTAAAGCCTGCGTAGGCTTTTGTTGCGGTTTTCCTTGCTATTCCTGACCGCTTATAAGGAAATACCGTGTTTATTCTCTGGGGATCAGTTCCCGAAAGAAGCACCGTCAAGCTTTCCTTGGTGTATGCTGAATCAGTTACAAGTGCTGCGGTTACAAGATCATCAATAAGATCAAAACATTCCGCTTTCCAGTCTTTAGGTTTAATAACTCCGGTTACATTTATAGAATCATCATCATTTGCAATTGTTTTTCCTGTAAGGTCTCTTTCTTCTCTGAACTTATAGTTATAAGCAACATTGAAATCAACACCAACGACATCACGAACATAACTGAAATCAATAGCAAGCGGATTCTGATCATCAGGTCTTCTGAAAGTCACAAAATCTTCAATAACATACCCATCAGATTCGTTATAAGTACAAGTTGAGCAGCCGTTTGAAACAAGATCATCTCTTACAGCATAGTCAACCATCGTCCCAATTGTCCCACCTGTAGGATCTGAAAGATCAGGCAATGAACGCCCTTTTATTCCAAGATGAGGTGATTTATTCCAAACACCGATTGCAACAGTAATTACATTAGCCGCAACTTCCCAAGTATAATTAGGACAATTTGGAGCTGTAAAAACTGAATTAGTAAGATCATTTTTTCTTGCTGACATGAGAGCTTTCAAAGTTGCCGGAACTGCTGAGACTGAACCAGTTACCGCAACAAAGGGTTTCATGGTTGTTCCCTGCCATAGACCTGAACCGCCTGTATCAATATCCGGCATTCCGTTTTTAGCTTCAAGTGCATCAAAATCAGCTGAACCGCCGATATTGCAAAGCATTGTTTTCCAGTCACCACCAAAATCATCAAGTGAAGTTGAAATAACCGGTGATGTTGAACCGCTCGTAGGATTCACAATTGCATATGATACGCCACAATCTTCACCACCATCATCAATAGAAAGTGAAATCTCGTTTCCTGTAGTGCCTTTCCATTTTGCGGTTATGTCAGCTTTTGTTGTGTCGTCTGCTGCTGATACCGGAGCTGAAAGAAGACCTTGAATAGCAGCCACCATTGAATCAACTATAACGGCTGGTGTGTCGTCTTTAGTTACTGCAAAACTGGCTTTTCTACCGTCTATGCTTTTCCTGCCCTTGAAAATGATCGTATGAGTACCATTTGCATCAGCTGTTCCGGTCGGTGTTATTGATCCAGCGGCTGCGGCTGCCCCTGCCAGATCTTCTACCGGATACACAATAAGCGGTGCTGTGCCGATTCCACCGCCGTTAATGGGTTTAAAAATTCTTGCTGCGTAATAGCCTGGACATACTCCGAAAAGGCTATAAAACTGAGCTAAACTTGTTATCGTGTGCGGTTTGTCCCAGTCTGTGAATGATGCCGCTTTTGCTGTTGCAATCGGAGTCATAAACGTCACTTTCTGCGGAAGTGCTAAAGCTCCCGAAGTCAGATCCTTAAACCCCTGATCGTAAGAACTGCCTGCAGCTCTATTTAGCTGTGTCATTTATTCCTCCGTATCTGTGTTAATATTAAAAATGTCTGACAAAATAGTATCGTTCCCTTTTAAAATTACTGGAACGCTCTGAATTATCTCTTCATCATAATCGACTTGTAAAGTTAAGGTCACGCCGCTTACATGATCTGAATCGTTACTGTTTGGAACGTAAAATTTTCTGCTGGTTATGTTTTGCCGTCTGATAAATTTATCTGTTGTATCAAATCCTAACCGCATATATGTAGCAGTCAAGAAAACCATTCTGATAACTCCAGACACTCTTTGCAGCAACTCGTTTACAGCTTCATCACCTCTTTTATTGTCATCTGATTTTGCCCTTGCCAGAAAGTCGATTGCAAATGTGCTTTCCGGTTTGGTGATCCTTAGAGTTCCATTTTCGTCACGTTCCTCTAAAGGATTAATAATTATAGCGTTGTATTCTTCTGATTGTAATTCCTGAAATCTGTCTTTGAATATGTTCAGGTTATCACCATTCCAGAAAGTTTCCAACATTTCTTTATATGCAATATCATCAGCAACGGCTGAGGCGGTCGCAAGAACTTTTTGAGCTGTCATTTCATTCGTGATTATCAGCTTTATTCTATCCTTGATTATCTCAAGTTTAGATTTAGGTATGATCTGATTTATCACTTCGCATCTCCAAGCTCTATTGTAACGAGATCAAAAGAATAAGAGGGCGTAACTTGTTCAGCTTTAAACTTCCATCTTTTCCCGTCTATCCATTCAAAAGATATGCTCCAATTTGCCATAGCGATCTCATTAATATCCTTTTCATTTCCATAAATATCAAGAGTTTTGAAATCACCGCCATAAACTGTCACATGACCGTTTTTCCCTTTTGCAGGAAGTCCGGTCTCAGCATCAAAAATGGTACTATGAAGCGTTGCAGCTCCTTTAACGGTTTCAGTATTTCCAGAAAGATCAGTAAAAAGGATATCTGTTTGGAATCCTCCACTTGATACTATTTTCTGTGCATCTGAACGCATAAGTTTCTGCAACGCTCCACTCATTATTTATCCTTTTTCTTTTCAGGTTTTTTGTTTGAGGCTTTTGGTGTTTTCACTACCTTTTTTTTCTCAACTTCTTCAACAGGCTTTTTTTTCTTAACTTCCAGCTCTACTGTTCCAAGTTTAAGGTTTGCCGTTGCAAGATCATCAGGAAGCTCTATCTCGCTCCCTTTTGCTATATTCTTTCCTCTATACCTGAAAACATCAGCTTTTACAATCACTTTCATCATCTACCTCCTATGCGAGCACCTTCATACATCCAAAAGTGTTTGAAGTGTGCGGAATATAAAGCGGAAACTTTGAAGCTTCAAGAAAAACTGAGCTTGCATTTTCATCAGTGAAGGTTCTTACATAAAGTGAGCTTGCTTCTCTGGCTCCGATGCTTTTGATGTTTCCGTTCGCAGGAATAAAGCTACTGAAAGCACCCATTCCGATATCCTTGATCACATCAACACCGGCATGATGTATTCTGTAATCACCTGAACCGATAAAAACAACATTGTTTGTATTGATGTATGGTTTAAGTGTTGAATTATCAGCAGGGTCAATATAATCTTCGATCAAAGTCATTAGCCTTACTGTGTGTCCAGCAAAAACAACTTTTCCAAAAAGTGCAAAGCCATTCTCATCAGCTTCTTTAAGATCAATTTCACCGACTGTGAGTTTGAGCTTATTAAACTTGTCCATGAAAGCCGTGTTTGACATAAGCTCGTTAAAAGCCGATTCGCCGAAAACGAGATCCTTAACCCAGCTTGTTCCGCCGGAGTTTGTTGCTACACGTCTACAACGGGATTCAATGTTTGCCCATATTTTGGCTGAAGCGTTATCCCAATAAAGTTCATCACCTGAGTTTGCGAGTGCCTCAAAATTTGTAGAAGGAACGTCAAAAGATACATCATCAACGCCGACACCCATTAAGTCAGTTTTGAAAGGGATTCCGCCTGTCTGAAAAATCTTAGAAGCCTGAAGACATTCCGCTCTTGTGATCTTATCCATCAGAATTGACATATCAGAAGCAAGTTTTGACATCATTGTCACCTGTCTCTGTGCCTTATCATATTCAGTCTGCCCGATTGCTGATCTGTCATAATCAGATAAAACAAAGGGCATTTTTTCAATGTATTTTGGCGGTTCTTCTGTTACTTTCTTCCATACCTGAGCATCATTTACATCGCCCTGTGATCCTCTTGTTCTTGCTTTAGAAGTGTATCTATAGCTTGAGAGTTTATGGAATTCAACGAGGAGAGCATCAGAAATGTCCCCAGGTCTTGACGTGAAATAGGTCGCAAATCCTTTTCTTGGTTTTGCGTACTGTGTGAGCATCCCCACAAAATTAGTTTTTAAGTTTGTTGTTGCCATTTTTTATTTCCTCCTAGTGTCTATTTTCGAGAGTTGTTATTGCTTCAATCCCTGCATTATGAAGCATTTGAAAAACTGTCTGCTCTGAAAGTGTGTTCTTGTATTTGATTATAACATCAAACGCAGGAAGATTAGCAGCCGCACCCTGAGTAACTGCAAGTGTCACAATCTCACCAGCTGTAAGAACTTTGTGAGTTGCATCAAGTGCTCCAAGACTCTCATAAGCTTCATCAGGTGGCTGGTTAGCTGTATCATAAGTTTTTGAAACAATAACATTAGCAGCCAAATCAGCAACAGCTATTACAGCCGTGTTTGAATCGTCAATTCCTGCCGGTGTTCCCTTTGTCATTATTCCTATTTCTTCAATTTCGCTCGCAAGCATTGAGATAAAGGAATTTACAGTCGCAATGTCAGCCCCGGCTGCAAGGTCTGCAACTGGAATTACAGCTACACTTGAGGCAGCTGAACCGCCAAAACTTGGAATACTTGAAATGCTGAAAGTCGCCGGATAAACCAGCATGTCAGCTCTTACGATTCCAGAATAAATAAGATCTTCTTTTGACTCACCTGTTGAACCCATTGTGAACGATCTGTTCAATATTCGTGTAGGTTTCAAAGACTTGTCAGCCCATACTTCGTACTTTCCATCAGCAGAATCAAGACTAAGAAGAGTTCCTTCTGCAAGAACTGTTCCGTTAGCCGCCTTCAGAATTTCGAGCTTTGTTTTAAGGCTTCCTATTCTGAAAGTTTTGTTGTCAATTGTCGTGGTTGTCATCGTTTATACCTCCATTCCAAATTCAGCCATTACGTCATCCATTACCGCCTTGGATATTTCCTTTTTGTCTTCTTCGCCTGTGAGTGCTTCAATTTTTTCATCACCGGTTACAATGGTTTCATCATCTTTTGAAGCTTTAATTTTACTATCAAGAATGCTTTTTGCGGTAGCTTCCTCGATATAAACATCAGCACACTCTGCAACGGTTTTTCCTTCTTTGATGTTTGCCGTTACTGTTTCGTTCTTTGCCTTTCCAAGATATTTCAGATGACCTGAAATTCTTGCTGACTCTTCATCAGTTCCTTTTTTGTAAGCCTTTTCAGTAGCATCTTTTACAGCTGCTCCGAATTCCTCTTCTGTGTAGTTTTTCGCCATGTTAGTCTCCTCCGATATTGTTATAGCGTCAATCATTCCCACCTGTAGTGCTTCCTCTGCTGTTAAAACACCTCCCTTACCGTAATTCAAGTTTATATTTTCAACTGTTGTATTTCTACCACTTGCGACTGCTTCAACAAAAACTGAATGAATGTTGTCGAGTCTTTTTACAACTTCAACCTCTCCCTCTTTTGTGGCAGGATCAAGATACTTTTTAGGTGCATCTGTGGAAGTTATCACCACTTCTTTTATTCCTTCTTTTTCAAGGTATTCTTTCCAATCATAATAAGAAATTATAACACCTATACTTCCAAAAGTTGCTATTTTGCTGGTCGATTCAATTTTATCAGCCTGACTGGCTAGCCAATAAGCAGCAGATGTTGCCAAATACCCAACCCTTGCAATAATTTCTTTTTCCGTTGCTTTTATCACTCTTGCAACATCTTCAACGCCTTTTACCATTCCGCCCGGAGAATCAATATTGAGAATTATCCTATCAACATCCGGATCGTTATCAGCACTTTGTATGTTTTCCTGAATGTCAGTATATTTTGTTCCCCAATATCTACTTGCTCCAAGCTCGCCTATTATTGGAATTACTGCTTCAATTTTGCCATCATTCGCTATTTGTGTTGAATATTCCGCTTTTTTTGGCTCTTCCATGAAGAAAAACGCTTTTGGATCCTCAAAAATCTTTTTCGATCTAGGCAAAATAGTATTTTCGTAATATTCCTTTGTTACCGCAACAAAATCATTCATTATCTTGTTTCTCCGTTGTATCTGTATCTAATTCAAATTTCTGAGGGTCTCTAATCTTGTCTATTTCTGCAAGTTTAATTGATTCTTTTTTAAGTTGCGTCAAGTTTTCGGAATAATTTCCATCGTAATAAGCATCGGTAATATCTTCACCTGTCAAAAACCCTTCGTTTTTAGCAATAGTCAATTCTTTTACCATCTTCAATCCGTCAACATTGGATTTTGGAAGTCCACGCCACGCACACGAACGCCACGCCCCTAATATCTCAAACTTTTCTAAGTTATACATTGACGTTATATATTGCGGTGCTTTTATCCTTGATGTCAAGATCATTCCGTCAAGCCAAAAACAATAAGCAGGATCATTAAAATCTGTTGTAAAAATAAACGTTACTTCTTTTACTCTGTCTTCAAATTCTTTGATAGCGGCTCTTGATGCTGAATAATTTGAATTGAACTCCAAAAAGAATACCTCTGGAGGCATTCCCAAAGAAATTGACATAGATTTTAAACAGCTTTCCGCAAATTTAGCAAAATTCACATTCGGTCGGGAAGTATCAAAACTTGTAATACTTTCTCCGGCCGCAAGATTAGTAGCTAAATATCCCGGTTGCATTTGTTTATATTTCAAGTTGCTGTTAGGATCTGGATTAGTGATATTAGTGCCGGCGTTTTTAAGTGGATTTATTTTATTTGGTGCATTCTCGGATTTTGTATGAACCATCGCAACATAAGAGTTGACAAGTGCCGCTCTTTGCTCTGAATCCATATATTTTCCAAGCTCGTTAAGATTTTGAAGGATAACAGATAAAAGCGGTAATCCTCTTCTTTCGTCAACTCTGCTCGTTGTTACTTTTACCATCCACGCCCTACGATCTCCGTTGCTATCGTATGCCTTTACAGGTGTAACCGTCAAATCATCCGTTTGAACAAAATATGTTATCTCTTTTCCTTTACTGTTAAGCTCGACTCCGTGCAGAATATCTCTATTTCCATCAAAAACCAAAGGATCAACTACATTTATTCCGTCAATTAACTGAAATTGAGGAAGTCCCATTTTTGTAGTTGTTTTTATTATAAGACAATCTCCGGATATCATAGCAGTTAAAAAGGCTTCTCTTTCAAGTTCCTGAAAAGTTTTATTCCCTGCTTTCGTAACTAACCTTTTATCTTTCGACCAGATACCCCATTTATATTCAGTATCACTTGACCAATTTGATAAAAAATCTGACGTTATATATTTACTCAATATTGATTCAGGCGGTTGCGATCTTAATCTAAGTCCTGAATTAATAGTTTTAGTCAAAAATCTTCCTAATATCGCAGCAGCATATCCATTTTCACGCATAAGCTGAACGCTTCTAACTCTTATCTTTTGATAATCTATAAATCTTGGATCTCTTGTAAGCCCGAAGCCTGAGAACATTCCGGCTTTATCACCATCGTATGCCTGAACAAAATCAAAAAATGAAGCTTTCGCTGATATAAATTCTTTAACGGCTTTTCTTTGATTTCTTTTTTCACTTATTTTTGATACCCAATTTCTAAAACCCAAAAAAGCCCCCACCATCATCATTGATGTCAGCTATTTGTAGTTCTAAATCTTTTCTAAGTGCTATGAGGTTTGGGAGGTCTGCTTTAACTACCCATTGCTCAGCCTGTCCGTCATTGAATTTATAAGATTGTGCTGTTAATACTGCTGAGATTGCTTCGTTTACTTCGACTAACTGAGCTTGTAACTCTGTCAAGGTTGCCATGATTGCCCCTGAACAATTTATACAACTGTAAACTAAAGATTATGCTTTGTCAATAGAGTTGACACTTTTTTTTAATGTGTAAAGTTTTGTTTACAGTTTATGGGGCCTATTTCTTTTAAGTTCTTCTCATCTTTTTACCTCAATATTTTGATATCATCAGATTTTATTCCTTTCCACGGAGTTCCTAACTGGTCGTCATAAAAATTTTCAGTTGTTCTCAGTTGCATATTAATACTTTTAGCGACACATTTAATCAGCTCTAAAGGTGTTGAAAGTTCAAATCTTAAACAGCCCAAACTTTTACGCCCCTTTGATTTCCTGGGTTTTATTCTAACCCACCTGAGATTTAGGGGGCCGTCATGCCGACTTTTGATTTTGTTTGATTTTATCATATCTCCCCCACTATTCAATACTGTTAGCAGTCATTACAACAAAGCCTTCTTTTTTATTTCCCGTAAATGTTCCGCATTCTTCTACTCTGTGAAATTTGTTTACTACTTTTTGGAAGGATTTCATGTTGAGTAACTTCTTCAAGTCCTTATCCTTGATGTTAAGGCTGTTGTTCTGTGTCGGTATAGCAACATGATAAAGAAACTGTATCAGATGTTTTTCGTCAAATAATGCTGACAGACTTTTGCAGGATAAATCTAAGCATGAAAAATCGAGATCAGCACCACTGAGGATAGTATAACGGAGATCAGCACCACGGAGGTTAGCACCACGGAGGTTAGCACCACGGAGGTCAGCACCACTGAGGTCAGTATCACTGAGATCAGCACCACGGAGGTTAGTATGACTGAGGTTAGCACCACTGAGGTTAGCACCACGGAGGTCAGCACCACGGAGGTTAGCACAACTGAGATTAGCACCACGGAGGTCAGCATAACTGAGGATAGCACCACGGAGGTCAGCACAACTGAGGTCAGCACAACTGAGGTCAGCATAACGGAGGTTAGCACCACTGAGGTCAGCACCACGGAGATTAGCACCACGGAGATCAGTATCACTGATGTTAGGGTTTGATGGAGACAATTTTCTCCATCTATTCCATACCGCTACTTTTGTTTTTAATGTTACAATCATTTTTTCTTCTGTTGTTGCATTCATACCGCCACCCCCTGTGATTGTTTAATTCTATTTAGTTCCCGTAAATGTTCCGCATTCTTCTACTCTGTGAAATTTGTTTACTACTTTTTGGAAGGATTTCATGTTGAGTAACTTCTTCAAGTCCTTATCCTTGATGTTAAGGCTGTTGTTCTGTGTCGGTATAGCAACATGATAAAGAAACTGTATCAGATGTTTTTCGTCAAATAATGCTGACAGACTTTTGCAGGATAAATCTAAGCATGAAAAATCGAGGTCAGCACCACTGAGGATAGCACCACTGAGGTCAGCACCACTGAGGATAGCACCACGGAGGATAGCACCACGGAGGTCAGCATAACTGAGATTAGCATAACTGAGGATAGCACCACTGAGATTAGCACCACTGAGGTCAGGGTTTGATGGAGACAATTTTCTCCATCTATTCCATACATATGCTTTTGTTTTTAATGTTACAATCATTTTTTCTTTTGTTGTTGCATTCATACCGCCACCTCTTCTAGTTGTTTAATTTCGCCCGCTTTAATATCCGTTCTGATTTATCTGTTATCATTTTCACAATCCTCCATTTTAATCGGCTCTATAGGTATAAACTGTAAGCCTTTGTTGGTAATTTGATACTTTAAAAACAAGGCTATTTCCTTAGCGAATCTTTCCGTATATTCTTTGGGAACAAATATCACTCCTCCAATATCTAACTCGCGATACACAACTTTAAGCGGTTTCGCTTCTTTTGTTTCCCTTAAAACGTCTTTCATAGCCTCAAGAGTTTTGTCATAGTCAATCATCCCGCCACCCCCTGTGATTGTTTAATTTTATCATCTTTTAACCCTTTTAAATATTCGCTCACTGCTTAACATTTTAACCGACCTCCTTTAAGTTCTTATATTCCTGATCTCACCCTCAAGATATTCAAGGGCATTTTTTACTGAATGATACCAGAACTTTGAGCAAGCCCCTAAAGGTTTTCTGGCAAATTTTCTAAGCTCCTTTTTGAGATAAGGAACATCTTCACTTGTAAAAGTTCTTGTATCGCTTTCGCTTGCCTCAGTTGAAGCAACCATTCCAGCACCGTTTGTGTTTTCATTCCAGATCTTTACGTTCATAGCTATCTCCTTATTTTACGTTATTTATTATTTTCTGAACTTCTTTAAGCTCCGAACTGTCAACTATTTTTGCAAGTCTATCGAGACTTTTTACATTGAATTTTCTAACGAGGAATTTTATATCAAATTCAGCATCATCAGCTTTCTGCCAGTTACAATTTTGACAATGTTGAATAAGTGCATAG
>Ga0208771_1001448_pt1 | contig 12528 bp, 13 predicted proteins | sample AntAceMetag02UKX_FD_184775 | JGI IMG/M metagenome (GOLD analysis project Ga0208771, IMG submission 184775) | Saline lake microbial communities from Ace Lake, Antarctica - Antarctic Ace Lake Metagenome 02UKX (SPAdes) (version 2) | ecosystem: Environmental > Aquatic > Non-marine Saline and...
AAGCCCTAAAGTGCCTAAAGCCGTTGCTGCATTTGCATCATCGGTAAGCGTCGCCCCGAAAGCTGAAATGGTGGTAGTTCCTGCTACTGTGAGATTCCCTCCCAATGTGAGATTCCCTCCCAATGTAATTGTTCTGTCAGCGTTTCCGGTTGTCAAGGTTAATATTCTGTCGGCTGTTAAATCCGAGCCAGCTTTTAAAACCAAGTCATGAGAGGCGTTCGTGTCTAATATATGCAAACCTTCGTTTGGCACTGTCAGCACTGTCGGGATAAGAAGGTTAGCAGGGACAGAAAGGGTTATTGCGCCAGCTCCGTTTGTGACTGTGATTTGATTGGCTGTTCCGGTTAATGTGGCTAAAGTCGGGTCAGCTCCAGTAGTACCTATTGGAAGTTGTCCGTTTGAGGCTACCCCTAACGGCGTTACAGCTCCAGTGCCTGAACCTAACAAGATACCATGGTCCGTTAGCGTGGATGCTCCTGTGCCTCCATTTGCCACCGTAAGGTCAGCAGTAAGAGTTAATGCCGCAAATGTAGGTGAACTTGCTGCCTTTACTGTCTGATCAAACCAGTCTGCTAAAGTCGGATTTCCAGAAAGTGTAATTGTCCTGTCTGCATCCCCTGTAGTGACTGTAAGCGTCCGATCTGCAGTGAGGTTTGAGCCGGGCTTTATGATAAGATCGTGAGTCGCATCACTATCAAGAAGATGCAAGCCTGTATTAGCAAGAGTAATTACACCACCTATCCCAAGGCTTGCCATCAATAACCACCTTTTATTACCTGCATTAGCATCAGGAGATATGACATCAGGAGAACTTTCAGCCGCTCCGGAATCATCATCAAGGGTATAAAAATAAAAGGTAGCCGCATCAAAAACAATACAGGAATCTTTATCTTGAAGATTAGTGCCGTCTATTGAATCTAAAGCCCCACTTCCTCCACCTGTTAAAACTGTCGCCGAATAATTTTTTAAAGCCATGCAACTACCTCATTTCATTGTGTTTATCTGCTTAACGCTCTCGTAACGAGCGATATATTATTTATTCTCAAATTCTCACTATCAGGATTAACATTTCTAAGAACAGCTAAGAATTTCTTATAATTAGCGTTTAAATCTCTATTAAAATCATTCTCATTTATGTCTATCGTATGGCTCACATCAGCATCTACAGAATGGATGGTGTCAATAGAAACAGCCTTGTTATAAATTTCAAGGTCAAGAGTCGCACTTGTTGCCTCTGTACCGCATGAAACATTATATTTTTCAAGGCAAACATGGCTATATGGACTCTCAAAAAGTTTAGTCCCAAGAACATAAGGGATTTCAATAGAGTTATCCTCTTGAACAGATGAATCCATTTTGTAGATATATCCATCATCACACGCCACAAAAAACTTATTATCGTAATTCGCAAAAGCTGTTGGGTCTAAAACTGTTTTTATTTGTATTCCTGTTGTATCTGGATCGCCGGAGTCATCTCTTATATAAACTGTAGAATATCCTAGGGTGTCGTTATCACCATAATCCCATTGATGATCTGTAAGACTTCCTAAAGTTCCATTGGTTATTAACGACTCATTAAGAAGTAAATATGGCGGTTCTGACAAGGATGGATCTCCACCGCCAGTTAATTCAACATAATATTCATTAGCGGTTGCACTTGCTGTCCATTTATAAGTAACAGATGATAAATTTTCTTTTACAAAAATATATTCAGTCCAAGGGTATCTAACCTTACCTCTTTGATCTCTTACTGGAGCTTTAGTATGAACAACTAAACATCTTGGATAATCTTTCATTTTAAGAAAATACTGCCCGGTTGCTCCAAAATACCCGGCAAAAGCATCATCATCTGTCCAATATTCTTGAATCCTATCATCAACTGCTTCTGACTCAAAAAACGTCCTGAGATCACCATACAACTCAACACCACTCAAAGCATTTATCCCGCTTTCACTTCCGAACCAGCAATCGTTTGTCACATTTATCGCTGTTTTATAAGTTGAATAAATCTTTTGAAACACCGGGGGCAAACTATAATCTGAGGGATCTGAGCCTAACAGTTTGCATAAATATGGCTGTGATTGCTGCCCAAAAACATAAATATTGCCATACATTGAAAGCAATGCCCCAACAGGAAAATTGGTTACATTGTCATCAATAACACCTATATACCCCCCGCCGTTTGCAGTTGACCAATCAAAAAATAAACTTGCGTTTGAATACCAAACCACACCTTTATTGTAAGGGTCTCCTGATAAATACAATCGACTGCTCTGAATAAGACCAAACCTTGCCCTTGGTGGCCTTCCTGGTTTAATACCTAAAACCCCAATCTTTGTCGCATCATCATTCCATGAACCATCATAATATTTACCATCACCATCAGATGTTGTGGCATCACATTCTAATTGAATATAATTAGAAGCATCCCCGCCTGAATAGGTAAGAACCGGCCAATAAAAGGTTAAAGGAGACATAGCCCCTGAACTAAACACAAAGGATAATTTGTCTGAAGCTGTATCAACTGATGCTGCTGAAATAACGGTAGTACTTGTTGCAAAAAGCACCCCGGCGTTTGTATAAATCTCGCATCCTACATTCCCTGTAGGGCTTCCTACTTTTTTTGCGTATATTTCAACCTTTGTGGCTGTAATGGTATAACCACTGTCCCAATCCTGTGTATCAAACTTAACCCCGGCTTTCGTGTTACCCCCAGAATATAACTTAATCTGAGTATCAGGGGTTAAGGTTGTGTTGTCTCGCTGATAACCGTTTGTACCAGATCCATCATCATAAGCCATTAAAACAGTTTTAGTCGATCTATTCCAATATTTTAAAAAGCTACCATCGCAAATAAAAGCCTTATCTCCAAACGGAATAATTGTTGCATCCCCTTCAAGAGTTGCAATCTCTGACGGAGCCTTTGTGGCACTAAGAAAATATAAAACATTGCCAGGCTGTGTTACAATTAATTCGTCCATACCAGATGAAGCAGGTTCTTCTACCATCCATTCTCTGCCAGCACTGTTTTCCCACTCTCTATCATCTGTATCTTCAAATATATGGAACTCAGCAAGGTCTATATCAAAAAGAAAACTCTTTAAATACGATGCTGGATTAATCAACGCACTCGTAGTATAACGAGTTAATCCCTCTCTTATTTCAAGCCCACCCAAAGGAAGTATCTTAAAATTAACAAGAGATGAAGCTTCGTTCGGTAAAATAGATGCCGGTGGCAGCACAGTGTTTAACCCAAACTTGAAATCATCAAGAGTAATAGGCTTAGACTGCCCTCTGCTTCTTGGTATTTGAGCTATATGTTTGTATGATGGAATCATTAACAACCTTCCGCTGTAAACATATTAGAGATAACCCTTCTTCGTCTAAGACCTCTTGTATAAACCATTGACATAGCACTATTCATTTCGATCTCGGCTAATAACGCCTGTCTGGTATTGTCCAATTCTAAAACCTCAAGCATCTCAACAACCAAAAGCCTTTGAATAGCCCTGTTGAATATCCCGCCCCAAGGCAAAGTATCAGCATCATAATCTGTTAATGCTGTAAGCGGAATCCAAAATTGATGATGAATTGTATACACAGCGTCAGGAACCCACAAATAACCTATTTTTCCGTTTTCGGTTAGATAGAAAGCTTCCGGCTGATTAGTTGTTGAGTCATAATCCCACTTAATTTTATCACCTTCTGAAACCTGAACAAGATACTCATCCTCGCCATCTACCCAACTACCATCTATCAAAAACCCATCAAATTTAAAGTCCGGAGTATATTCTGCTGTGTCCGCAACTGTTGCCTGCGTATCTTCAGCATAAACAAGATTAGACTCAACATTAACAAGTTTTTGATAAATAGTTTCAAGAATGTCGTTCATAATCCCTAAGCGTTGATCTTTTGTGAACTGCTTATAAGAAGTATCTCGAACTTTTATACCTGCGCGGTCTCCATGGTCTGATACTGTTCCCATTTTTTCCTCTTAAATAGATTCAACTATATAGTTTGGAGTTCTGCTTACCATGTTAATTGTACCTGTAACCGGATCTGTAATAGGAGTCATGGTGGGGAAATATGCCTTTGCCAACGCCATAGGATTCTGGCTGTCATAAATTCCGCTTTCAGGCGGTATAGGCAAAGATGTTTCCTGTACCGAATCTTTCAACACTCCTATTTGTGAAGCTGTAAGTTCAACTTCCTGCCCCGGCCAAAACACCCTTTTATTGTTCGCCGTGTTTACTGTTACAGAAATTGGCATGTCCTTATTCTCAGGATCACAATTAGTCCTGTGAACTCTGCATTTGATAAGTTTTTCTTTGCTTGCATTTGGTTTTTTTGTAGCAGGTTTAATAACTCCAACCCATCCATCTTCTTTTTCAATAGCTTCGTGAGTATCTTCAAAACCCTTTTGCTTCAAAACTGCTACCAAAGATGCTTTATTACCAAAAAGTGTTCCGTCTATTTTTTTTATATCTTCCATTTTTCTTTATCTCCTTTGTCGTCAGCTTTGTCGCTAACTTGTAATTGGCATAACCTGCGCGAATTCACAGGCTATGCCGTTTATTGTTTAACCTGTTGATATTGCTTATAAATCGGTAGCTCCATGCTCGATTCTATGAAGAAAATCATCGTTAAGAATCTTACATGTAGTCGCTACTTTCCAGCCTGAAGTCGCCCTTTGGTCAAGAGGATCTTCCGTGCCCGCACTACCCATTTTTTTAACAATATTTTTGGTGCTTCCTTTTTGAAGTGGAACTGTTCCACCGGCATTTGCAGCAAATATTAATGTAGTATATACATCAATATTGGTATCATTCGCTGCAACAAGGCCGGTTACACCTACTGCAACTCCACCAGCAAGGAATATCTTGGCATTGGTTGTAACCAAAATTCTCAAGTTACCCCAAGAACCTATTTCCTCTTCCTGCACATCTTTCTGGCTGGAATACTCTTCAACTTTAGTGAATCCTGAAAGAGCTTCATAATCCTGACGACAGCTTGTATGGGTAATCCCATAAAAAGCCGGAGGGACTGGACGAGTCCCGACCTTCGTCCCACCAACTATCATGTGCCTCAATTTTTTGGCGTTCCCACCTTCAAGGATTCTGACTGCCGCTTTAACATCAGCCACAGCAACGGCCGTTGCCACTGAAGATCTATCTGCAACACTATTCGCGTATCTGACTGAAGTTCCCGCGACCAAAACATCCCTGTTAAGAGTGTCAACTGTTTCACCCATCTGTTCGCCCAAAACTTCGCCACCTTCAACCAATATCGGATCAAGTCCTGTCATGGAAATCCAATCAGAGATCGTTATAAAATCCATTCTGTTACTTTCAGCTTACGCCTACTGACCAACAATTCTAAGCTGGCGGGAAAACTGCTTCGAGTTCTCCTCTAACGGTTTCCCGTTAGTCCAGACTGTCGCTTCACCCTCTCGGGTGCCTTCTCGTTCAGTCGTTGCGGCTGCTCCAACAGCGTTGAGCTTACACATCTTAAGATATATATCCTCACGCCGTTGTAATTCTTCAAGACTTACTCCATCACTTCTGCGATATGGTGTTTTCCAGTTATTTATTAACTCAAACAACAATTCTGCTTGTGGTTTTTTTACAACCAGATATGGAAAAACTGATTCAAGGGCATTTGTTACTATTTGCCTTCCTGAAACTGTCCATCTCCATATAGAGCGTCTATTAAGAATGCGTTCTTCTCTCATTGAACCACCTAATGTATATGTAAGCATTTGTATAATTTGTTTATTCGTCATTCCTACACAAATAAACGCTGCATATCTGTCGTTTTTTGCTTTAGCATGCACATGTTGTAAATTTTGTGATTTCATTTTATTTATCCTTAAACATCCTTCGCCGTCTATTATTCCAGCAAAGTATGAAAGAAGAACCGCTTGCCTCGGGTTACCTTGCACTGTTCTATAATTAATTTCTTTTTTTGTTCTTGTTTTCATAGTGTTTAGGCGTCCCCGTTATTTAGAGAAAGTTTTAATACGGCAATTTAATTTCGGCTACCGTATTGCTTGACCATTGCGTATATATCAGTTGTGGTAAGTTTTTTACCAGTAGGCGTTTCCCCTTCAAGAAGAGGCGTTGTATTAACCGCAAGAGAACCGTACCTGCGAAAATTAATCCGTGTACCTTTATTCTTAGGCAACGGCTTGATCTGTAAAAACCGATCATGAATAAGAGCAGGTAACGCCCTTTCTAAAAGATTCCTGTCGTAATGGCCCTGCAAATTGACTTGGACATCACTTGTTCCAGTTATAAGTCCTGGCATAATATCTCCTCTCCAAGACCATTACGGTCTTGAATTAATTTCCTAATTTAATTTTATCTAATTGTTTCTGGAAGTCATCCCTTGAGAGCTTCCATGCAACATCCTGTTTGCCTTCTGTTTTAGGAGCATCGCCCCCGCCTGACTTGACTCTAAAGCCCGGTGTTGAAACTTTCACGGGGGTGCTTTTCGTTTTTGCCAATTCCTTTGTTTTAACAAAATCATAAAACTGACAAAGAGCGCCCATGTCTGAATCAATCCTTCCATAGTCAGACACACTTAACTGAGCAGCGTATGTTGGCATAGCAGCAATAACCATATTGCTATGTTCAGGGTCTCTCATTTTAAGAGCATCCGCTACAGCCGTATTTCTTGCTGGCTGCTGTTGTACTACCGGCGTTTGTTGAGATTGCCCGAACTCAATAGCCTGCTTTATATTATCTTGTAGCCATTCTGCTTCGCTTTCATACTCGTCTATACCTTTAACCTTAAACCCTTCTTCTGTGCCACTTGCAGGCTTTGTACCTGTAGCCTTTTCTTGCCAGCGTTCATTCACAATTTTGGCAATTTCTGGGTCGGCTTCGATCATCTTGACGATTTTTCCATGAGGGCCTACCTTAAAATCATAATCAAATCCCTTCTGAGCCAATTCTATAAGCTTTTCTTTAGTAAACTTATGCACTTGGCCGTTGTGGACTATCTCGGTAATGCTCTCATCTGCTTCAGTTGTTTTTTCTGTTTCGGGTTTTTCCAGCGTAAACCGTGAAGTTTCTTCTGGTTCAACAGTTTTTTTGTCGTCAGCTTTTTCGCCATTTTCTTCATCATCTATAACTTCTGACGCTTCTTCTGACTCTTCTGGATATTCAATAAACCCTTCTTCTTGTTCGTCTATAACTTCTTTTTTTTCATCTTCAGGCATTTGTCGCCCTCCTTGTAGCCTCTGTCGCTACTTGTTAGTTGTTTTTAACTAAGTCATTAAAGTGATCAACGGATATTGAACATACTGACTTGGAATTATAAAAATTACATCACCAGTAACAAAGTCTGCTGCTGCTGTTGCTGTTACCAGACCTGCATCTTCGTAGGTGTAAATTCTGGAATAATTTGACTGCCCGGATGGTTTTGTGATCTTTCCAATATAAGCAATGTTGTCGTTGTTTTCGTTCAAGATCATAAATTTACCGTTAGGTGAAACACCGGCTTCCAAGAAATCAATGGAACTATCCTCAAAATAAGTGTCTGCTCCGGATGTCCCGTCATGCACTGCTCTGGTAAGAGGAACATTCATTCTGAACGCCTGTACCGTAAATGGGTTTCCATCAACATTCGCTGCTGCTGAAGCTCCAATACCAATCCCGTTTGCTTCCCACCATCTGCCCGGCTCAACTGCTGTAGGCGCCGATGTAGGAAGTGTCGCTGAATCACCTTCAAATTTAACAAGCGTAATACCTGTTGCTGCGGTTAATTCGGTTATGCCAGTAGTATCAATAGACTCAATTCCATAACCTGCTTCCAAATCTATTGTCCATACGACGGCATCTTCTTCAGCGTCCCCCTGGATCAATACTTTCGCAGGACAAAAGCCCAACCGAAAATAAATAGCCGCTCCGGTTCCCTGTGCGAGTAATGTTAATTGCTCATTCATTTTATTGTCTCCTTTTTTTATTTTTAAGTTTTTTGTTTAATTCTTTGCAGCCATGGTCGCTGCTGTTTGGCTATTGTCGCCAAAATAAAAAAGCCCACTCAAGATAGATAAAATTTCTATCCTGAATAGGCTTTGATTTTCTAAAGGCTTTCAGCTTTGCTTAACAGGCTTCCGAAGAGAGATGTTAAGCTGTTATATGCTTGTTATCATTTCATATTGGTTCACCCTTCAATACCTTTTTAAGTTGCCCTACAAGGAATCCAAGACCTTTAATAAGGGCTTTTATAAGTTGTTCTGTGGAAATCTCTTTCATATGCCCTCTGCCCCACCAGTACGATCTTGCAATAAGACTATCTCGTACTCGTTAATATAGGCTTCGAGCTTTGACTTAAACCTTACTATAGCCAATAAATCGTGATGAATAGCCTGAAGAACATTTACATCGGTGCCTATCGGAAGTCTCTTTAACCCTTCAAGGCATTCAGCTTCTTGAGTTTTTAAAAACCCAGCTATAAGAGGTTCTGATAGTATCCTTTGAGCCTCCCGCGCATTATGAGCTTTACGCTCTCTTTCTATATTTTCAAGCTCTTCTCTATCTGTTGTCATCTTTTATACCACCTTCAATCATCTTGGCATTCCTGTCTGGGTACCTTTAATTGCAAGTTCAAGTAAATCTATTTTATGATCTCGAATACTATCCTTATCTTTCTGTGATATCTCAGCTATAGCAATTTCTTTTTCCTGTGTCAACTCTGCCGAAGCAATCACACCATCTTGCTGAACCTTTTGAGTCTTTGTTTGAGAATCTTGTGCTTTGATCTGCATCTCCATTTCTTTAAACTTCTGCTGCAGCTCCATCATTTGCTTCTGTGTGTCTTCACCTTGTTTCCTTGCCTGTTCTATTTTCTGAGTATATTCTTCAAGATCACCAATGAAATCATCAGCATTTTTAAATCCAGAAGCTGTTACATATCGCCTCATTATGTTGTGTATTTTATCTGGCGTTAAAAGGCCAGGAAACATCTCATTTGTTTTGAATAAAATGCCAAGCATTTTCTCTATACGCTGGGCCTCTTCAACCCCTACAGAGGCAGTCACGCCCATATTAACCGTACAGACTACACGACCTTGTAGCATTTCGGGAGTTACTTCCTGCTCTTTACCATGAGTTTTAGATATAAATGGTTGCCGTAAATGTTTTTGGTATAATAAAGCACACTTACGATAAAAGTCTTTTAAGCCAACTTCTGCAAATATCCGGCCAATTAAATCCATCCTTTGCATGGCCGCGCTTTGTATCATCCCAATGCCTCTGGCTGTTTTATTTAATGAGTCTGAATCCGTTCCTTGATTATATTTTGTAACACCTGTACGATTTTCTTTAACCGTGTCAACATATTCGAGAATACCAAGACTCGCTGTCTGAAAAGGCGCTGGGGTTATATCTTTTAATCCATCAACCTTGCCAGTGATTACACTACCTGGCGCATTATTTAACAACGCATAAGTGTCTATCCCACTGTTCGGATCACGAAGCCATCTGCCTGAGTTCTGGAAATCAAAGTTATCAAGGATTCTCCTAAACAGCATTGTCTTTAAATTCTGAATCTCTACAAGAAGATCAGCGTATGAAATTCCAAAAAACTTGTAACAATCAATAATAGGTTTCAAAGATGAAAAAGGAATAATACCATCTTCATTTTCTTCCCACTTTAAAAGATACCCATTGCCAAGATAACAAACTATGTTCTCAAGATATCCGTCTCCATCCACATCAAGGCGCGTGTACCATTCGATAAAATCAACAGGCGACTTGGGGCCTGTCTCCGTATTGAGGTCTTTGTCAACACTATCCTCGCCCATATAGCTTGTGCTTTCACCCTCATCAGCGGCAGACTGTTCACGGCCTTCACCTGACTCAAGCTTGTCTAAATTCTTAAAGAAATCACCGCCTTCAGCACGGTTTATCCTTTTAAGATAATCAACTGTTACTTCTGTTTTGTGGCCCTTGCCATATTCGTCATTGACATCCCTTGACTTAGGGTCTGCAAGAAATTCCCAATGTGGTGTATTTTCAGCATAAAGCGTATCTTTAATGGTTTTTTTCACCTTTGCTTTTACATCCTGAAAAACAATATCCCCGGAGCTTCCCTGAGATATAGAACCTCGAATAATAGCTGTCCCTGCCTCTGAAACTGTAACATCAGGATCAACAACTAACTGTTGCATTTGATCCGCTGGCAGTTCATCGAAAGCTATATTCACAGATTCTTGATCTAAGTCCCATGAAACTTTTGTAAAGGCTGTGTCAGATATAAGAGCATCCTTAAACCATTGATAAAACAATAAAAATATGTTTGGCGTGGATTCATTAAGGTCAAGCTGGATCTTTTCCATTACAGCCTTACCTACCCATGGCTCTTGCCCTTTAATCTCAATCTCAATTTTAGGATCACCAGCAGCGAAAGACCTTATGAAGTACGGCATCATCCACTCGACTGTGTCCATGACCTCACGAGTGATGAACTGAGACCGCCCTTTGACCTCGTTGCCAAGTTTCCGGCCATAATACCGGTCCCAGCTCTTTTCTCGTTTGCCAGCTCTATCGTTATTATTATCTTGAGCAGCTTTGATTTCTATAGAAATATCGTGTTCTATATCTTCAAAAGCCATGGAATCGTTATTAGCCATCAACTATCCTTCCGTTATTTGCCCTCTATAAACTTTTCATAAAGAGAAAATTGAGCGTCTATGAGTTTGCCTTCATCGTTGAGCTTCTTTAAGGCATCAACAACAATCTGTGTCACAACTTCGCCGATTTCGAACTCCTTGCTGTCGACAGCGTTATCTTCCCACTTCATATTGTCGCCGTCTTGTTTGAAAGCAAGGGCTTTGTTTTCGCCTTCGGTGAATGAAAGAGCTTCCCTTGCTACCCTTAAAAGTCTAAGGTTTGTAAAGCTGCCCTCTTTCGGTAAAATGTTCAGTAAAAGTAATCTTTCCAGTACGTTTAAAAGCATAGCTTCTTCTCCTGTCGTCAAGCCTATGTCGCTCAACTTGGTTTGGGATAGAGCTTTTACACTCTATCCCGTGGTTAGTTTTTAATCTTAGGACGTTTTCGCATCATATAAAGCAATATATTTTACTGTACTTGTATCCAAGACCACCTTAATAAATCCCGCATTCGCTGTTGAGCTGATATCAACCAATAAAGCCTGGTTTGCATCTGACACGATTGTATCGTCTGCTATCAGTTTAAATATCGAACCCGTAGGGGTGCCAAAGTTTATGCAGGTGGTGCTTGCTCCGGTTAATGAAACGCTGTTAGCACATGCCGCCGAGACCAATATCCCATCGGTCGGAGTTGAGGTATTGATACTGATTCCAACCGCTTCGGCTCCTGAAATGTTAATCCCGTTTGTTGAGGATGCTCCGCTTATATGGATGCCATCAACACAAACGCCTGAAATTAAAATGCCGTCTGTTGCAGTACCAGCAAAACTTATGCCAGTTGTTCCAGTAAATCCTGACGTTACCGATATAGCGGTAGTGCCATCTGCTGAAATCTCAATGCCAGTTGTGAACGCTTCCGCTATCGAAATCGGTGTAGCTGCTGCACCAAAGATTATCGCTTTATGCGTAGCAGTCGCATCATCATTTAAAATCTTATCAAACATTGTCTTCATGGCCCTTCGCTCTCGGCCATCAGAAATGTCATTTAATATCTCGCTTAAAATTTGTCCCATAATATTTTCCTCCTATCGAACTATCCTGTTTGTGTAGTTTCCTGTTTTATCAGCATCGCTACCCTTAACCCATACCATCAACAGTGTCGTTGAAAGGATCTTTGTCGGTTGCATTCCTATTGTCAATCTGAAATGTCCTCTGTGAGTCTTCACGATTATAGTTTTCTTGTCCACGCTTGCCAGGCATACAAAGAAGTATCTCTTTTGTCTGGATGTGGTTGTAATAAAAAATGTATTGCTACGGGTATCTCACCGCGCATATCTCTGACTTTCTTTAAGGAATCCTCACACTGTTCCTCAAGAACTGATCTTATGTCCTCGATGTCGTTAAGAGGAGTTTTTTTGTGGTCTATCTCAACAAAGTCGGCATACGTTATGAAAGATTTTAGCTCTTCGTATGGCTTATCAATGATTAATTTCTGAAATTCTTCTGTCAGCATTTATAATCCCTCTACCATCCTGCCTTGCATGAGTTGATCGTGTAATTCCCTATCGCTTGCTACGTCAATATAAGGCTCGTCAAGTCCGCTTATGATATATCCTAATGCAGCAATGGCAGGATAATCTTCAGCTTTTTTCTTCTGTACATCGTCCGGAGACAGCCCTGAAATAACACCAGGTATTCTACTGTTACTACCAAACTGTAATGTTTTCTTCGCTGGTAAAACTCTGCCTTTGATTTGATGAGCATAAACTCTTAAATTATGAGCCTCATCTATAAACGGAGCCTCTGATATACAAACGTCTTTCTTCTTTTTTGATAGTTTTCGATTAAACCTGTCAACAAAATGCATCATTAACGCGTTCTCGGTGTCACTATACCATGTCTCTATGAGA
>Ga0208771_1001450_pt1 | contig 12517 bp, 10 predicted proteins | sample AntAceMetag02UKX_FD_184775 | JGI IMG/M metagenome (GOLD analysis project Ga0208771, IMG submission 184775) | Saline lake microbial communities from Ace Lake, Antarctica - Antarctic Ace Lake Metagenome 02UKX (SPAdes) (version 2) | ecosystem: Environmental > Aquatic > Non-marine Saline and...
GAGTTCTGAAATATATTCCATTTGACAACCTGCCTGCCAAAGCAAATCGGAAAGAGGTGATAGACCCACGGCCAGACATATTGTGTCCACATCTAATTCCTTTTCGGTACCGTCAATAAATTTGAAATTTTTATCAATTTCACAAATCGTTGCATTTTCTACATGTTGAGTACCATATACCTGTTTAAGCGTATGTGAGGTATATATAGGAACTCCCAAACGACTGATTTTAGATGCATGAACCAGGTAACCACCAATATTTGGAAGTGCTTCAACGATGGCTTCTACATGGATGCCTGCTTGTAATAGCTGATAACTCACGATTAAACCAATATTGCCTGCCCCTATCATTAAAATGCTTTTGCCTGGTACTACACCATAAAGGTTCATTAGTGTTTGCACTGCTCCGGCGCCATATACCCCAGGTAGATCATTATTTTCAAAAGGCAACATATTCTCTGATGCTCCGGTAGCAATAATAATCCTGTCTGCTTTTATTTTTTCTAATATATCTTCTTTAGCTCCCCTGACAACAGTAATTACATTATCTTCATAATACCCGGTTACAGTTGCTTTTTTAAAAATTTCAACATTTTCAAGTCCCTTTAATTCTTCTATCATATTTCTGGCAATTTCTATTCCCCTGATACCGGCAAACTGTTTTTCGGAACCAAAAAATTTATGCGTTTGTTTAATTAATTGACCGCCCAACTCTAATCCGTCATCAATTAAGACAATTTTTGCACCTAAAGACGCAGCAGAAATTGCCGCAGAAAGTCCTGCCGGACCTCCTCCAATAATTGCTATATCTGTCTTTTTCAATTAAAATCACCTTTTCCCTTTTGAGTTTCAATTTTCATTCCTTCCTCCAATTCAGTAACACAGGTTCTAACATTTGGTATGCCATTAACTTTCATCAAACAGGATGAACATTTCCCGATTGCACAAAAAAAACCTCTTGGCCGATGATATTTAATACTCCTACTTAATACTTCCACTCCTGCAGCAACCAGAGCTGCTGCAATTGGCTCACCCGTATTGCCTTCCATTTCATCCCCATCCAAAGTAAATTTTACCTTCTCTTTTTTGGGAAATTCTAATATAGGGTGTTCTTTTATGCGCATTTTTTTCTCCTACTATTATAGATTCCCACGCTTTTACAGACGTGGTGCTTAACATAACTGCTTATTATCTGTCCCGGTTTATTGGGAATTTACTCACATCCTCACCTTAACAGATGGGGAATTCCCGATAAATCAAAAATTACTTTTATCAAGCCTTAAAGATACTCTTAGTTTTATTTATTATCTTTTAACATAAATATTGCTGCCATTCGACCGGTTTTTCCCTTGTCACGATGATGAGAAAAATAAATATCGGAATTATCTGCTGTGCATTCTGTACTGGTGAAAATATTTTGACTTTTTATTCCACCCTTTATTAAATGGATATTATTCGCTTTTTTAAGATCAATTTGCCAGTTGTTTTTTTCCTGTATACGCACCACTTTATTCGTAATATTTTCTTGAGTTAACCAATCAGCTATTATCTCTCGATTAGTAAAATGATAACAGCAAGGTCCTATAGAGGGGAATATTACTGCCAAACAGGAATTCGATTCACTTCCAAAAGTTTCTTTCATTTTTAATAAAGTTTTTAAAGATATTTTTAACAAGGTCCCTTTTCTACCTGCATGAACCAATCCTATAGCTTTTTTAACCGGATCTAAAATAAGCACAGGAACACAATCGGCATAACACATTAGAAGAGGCAAATTGGGAATATTGGTAATTAAAGCATCACTTCCTGAAATACTTTTTCCATAATTTAAAGCACCCCTGCCTTTATCTCTTTTATTAATGATTGTTATACTATCTTTATGTACTTGTTTGGCAGATACGACACTTTTATAATTCATACCTAATGCATTAAAAACTCTTTTCCTATTTTCTATTACATTTTCTATTTTATCGCTAACGCCAAAAGAAAGGTTGAGGCTGCTATAAGGTTTATTGCTTACCCCACCACACCTTGTTGTAAAAGCATGTTTGGTCAGTTGGTTAAATTCTCTTGATTGGCATTGTAGGTATTTTATCATTCCAGATGTTTTTAGTTTAAAATTATTATCCATATAATTATTTCTTAAGTTTTTTTATTATAAATTCTTACATAAATAAAAAAAGAGTAAGAATCCTAAATAAGGTTTCTTACTCTTTTGCAAAAGTGAGATATCATTGATATTTTATAGATTCCGTAATCGACGCAAGTATTTTTTACAAATATTTCATTTGTGCCTTTTTTATACAGAATAGTAATTGTTAATTTCTCCTCGGGCAGATATTTTCTAAACACTATATCAAATAAAAATAATCTCTTAGAGTATACTATATTTAATAAAAGATTTCTATACTTTTTAAAAAAATATTTTAGTTTTTATCGTTTTTTTTAGCGCGTTATTTCTATCTAATGAATAAATTTTAGTAAAATAAATAAACAGGCGGGACACCTGTCCTACGTGGTGGGTGGTTTTCCACCTTTTTTGCATTTTCCTCGCTTGTACCTTGTATTTTCTCTAACCGGTAAACTGGTTAACCGGTAAACTTTTTTCCCTTAAAGAGACCTGTCCTACGGGAGGAAGGGTGATTCTGGCTTTTGGATTCTGCCTTATACTCCATTTTTATTTTTTTCTCTTAAAAAAGTAGGTATCTCCAAATCATTATAATCAATCTTTTCCTGATTTAGTTCTTCTCCAACAATTTCCTGAACTTCCTTTTTCCCCTCTGCTGCATCAAATCCTGCAGCAATTACGGTAATTTTTATGCCATCTTCCATTTCTTTATCAATAACTGCACCAAAGATAATATCCGCTTCCGGATTAGCAGCTTGAGAAATAATTTCCGCAGCTTTATTTACTTCATGTAAAGTTAAATTTGTTCCTCCGCTTATATTAAATAAAATTCCTTTTGCACCGTTGATATTTGTTTCCAATAAAGGACTGTTGATCGCACTCTGGGCAGCTTTTATTGCCCTATCCTCTCCACTAGCTCTTCCTATTCCCATAATTGCCGTTCCGGCATTTTCGATGATCATTTTTACATCAGCAAAATCGACATTTATCAAACCGGATTCCACAACAATATCTGAAATTCCGTGAATTCCATCTAATAAAACTTCGTCAGCAACTTTAAATGCATCCAACACCGAAGTGTTTTCATCCACTATTTTTAGTAATCTATCGTTTGGAATAACAATCAAAGTGTCAACATTTTCTTTCAATAATTTGATGCCTTCTTCAGCTTGTCTCATTCTTTTGCGACCTTCAAATGTAAAAGGTTTGGTAACTACTCCTACTGTAAGAGCACCAATATCTTTGGATAATTGTGCAATAATCGGGGCACCACCGGTGCCGGTTCCGCCTCCCATTCCGGCAGTAATAAACACCATATCTGCTCCGTCTAATACTTTAGCAATCTTTTCTTTATCTTCTTCCACTGCCCTACGGCCAATATCCGGACTTGATCCACTGCCTAATCCTTTGGTAATACTACTTCCAATTTGTATTTTTTGTTCTGCGTTGGAAAATGCTAATACTTGCGCATCTGTATTAGTTGATATATATTTAACACCCTGTAATTTTGCTTCAATCATTCTGTTTACTGCATTTCCACCGCCCCCACCTATACCGATTACTCTTATATTAACCAATTGTCCTACTCTATTATTTGGGTTAAACAATTTACGTCCTCCTTATGATTGCCTTTACTCTTTATTAATATAAAATACTATTAGAAAAAATCTTTCAGCCATGCAATGACTTTTCCAAAAATATTCCCAACCTTTGCTTTTTTGTTTGAGAGCTTATATGTAGTACCGATTGTATTTTTTTCAGTAGCAAAATTTAATAATCCGATTACCGTTGAATAAGAAGGATCGTTAACCATATCTGCTAATTCTCCTTCATAATAAGGAAAACCTAAATGGACAGGTAAATTTAATATTTTTTTAGAAACTTCTATCATTCCGGGTAATAATGAACTTCCACCGGTTATAACTACCCCACCTGGTATCATGTTGGAATAGCCAGATTTTATTAATTCATTTTGTACTAAACTAAATATCTCGCTTACCCTGGGTTCAATGATTTCTATTAGATATTCCTGCGATACCTTATGTTTTTCTTTATTTTCGGTATTTGATATCTCTATATTTTTTTTTGGTAGTATTTTTCCTTCTATCGCACTCCCATAATTTATTTTAATTTTTTCTGCTTCTTCAATTGAAGTTCTTAAACCAATTGCCAAATCATTAGTAATCTGATTACCGCCTAATGGTAATACCGCTGAATAGACCAATCCTCCTTCTAAAAAAATAGCAATTTCAGTAGTTCCGGCACCAATATCAATTAACAGGGTACCTAATTCCTTCTCAGCATTACTTAAAACAACATTACTTGCTGCCAGAGTAGCAAAAACAACCTCATCTATATTTAACGAAGAACCTTCAATAGATTTAATTAAATTTTGTGCAGCAGTAATAGAATCAGTGATGATGTGCACCTTGCATTCTAATCTCGCTCCGGACATTCCAAGGGGATCGGCAATTCCGCTTTGACCGTCAACTATAAATTCCTGGCTTAGTGCATGAATTAATTCTCTATCCGAAGAGACTACTCCCGCTTTAGCTGCTTCGATAACTTTGTTGATATCATTTTCAGAAATTTCCGGAGAATCATTTGAAATAGCAATAACTCCTTTACTGTTCAATGAAGAGATATGATTTCCAGCGATTGATACAAAAGCAGAATTAACTCGAATTCCGGACATTCGTTCAGCACCCTCTACTGATTGTTTTATAGATTGGATAGCTTGATCTAAATCTATAATTACCCCCTTTTTTATTCCCAAAGAAGGATATTTACCAATTCCAACAATTTCTATTTTATCATCTTCGTTTAATTCAGCAACAACTGTACAAACTTTGCTTGTACCAATATCCAGACCAACCACTAACTCGTCTTTCCCCATATTTGCTCCCTCCTGCATTCTTTTTAAATCCATATAGTTTTATTGAATATATTTAAATAAAATATCTATTTAAATATATCACTTTTTTACTTTTATTACCAAACTATCTTTAAAACGAAGATCAATATAATCAATCAATAATTTTTCTTCCATTATTTTTTTCAGGGTTTCCCTAAGTAAATTTTCCTTGTTGATAATTTCTTCAGCTTTATTAACTCTAACTTTTATCGATCCATCTTGATTGTATATTAAAAAATCATCAGAATCTATTATGTCTACTCCGCAAAACTTTTTTGGTAGGATAACTTCCATACAATGAATAATTTCCAAAGCTGTTCTATATTCCGGTTCCGGTATCTTCTCCCCGAATTTTATATTTTTACTATTTAATCCCGTAATTAAAGGTAAACCCGTAGTATTCTCCTCACTATCCGATAGACACAAAATAATGCCTTCTTTACTGGATTCCCAATATTCATCTCCGACTTTAACAATAGCAGATACTTTTCTTTCTTTTATAATAATTTTTATTTTATCCGGAATAATTTTTTTTATTTCTACTTCTCTTATCCAGGGATCGCCCTTTAGAAGACCAACACTTTTTTTTAAATTCAGTAAAAAAATATTTTCCCCGATTTTTATTTCGGATTTTTTCAATATTTCATTCTGTTTCAAATAATCATTTCCATCGACAATGATATATTTTATATTAAAAAAATCATAATGAAATAAAAAATTAAACGAGTACCAACCCAATATGCCCAATAGACAATAACTAACAATAATTTTAAATATTCTTATTCTGCCTGGTGGATAGTGTTCATTTTCCTCTATTATTTCCTCTGTTTCATATTCCTTTTCTTCTCCATAATCATCATTCGATTTCATACTCCCGGCTCCTGGTTTCTTGCAGTTTTTTGCCTCTAATCGATAAATACTCACACCTAATTCATCTACTTTTCTTAACAATAAACCATTCTTCGTTTAATAAGAATAGCCTCGATCCGATTTTCGCAACGAACTACATTTCCCCTAAAATTTCAATTTCTCGTTCTAATTTTATCCCAAATCTATTTCGAACTCTTGTTTCTATTTCTTTGATCAAGCACAATACATCACTTGCCAAAGCGTTTCCTTTATTTACAATAAAATTAGCATGAACTTTAGATACTTCGGCGTTTCCCTTTGAAAGCCCTTTTGCTCCTACCTGTTCAATTAACGCCCCGGCAAAATAACCTTTAGGATTTTTAAAAATACTACCCGCGGTAAAATAATTTAAAGGCTGTTTATTCACTCTGATTCTGATATTCTCTTCTATTTTTGATTTTATTTCTTCTTTTATTCCATGTTTTAATTTTAATTCCGCTTCTATAATAATTTTAGAATGTTCTCTTAAATTGCATTTCCTGTAATTAAAATGCAAATCCGATCGGGATATTTTTTTTATTTCATTTTCTTTAGTCAATATGGTAACACTGTTAACTATAGCTGCTATAGAACTTCCTTTAAAGCCGGCATTGTTAATAATTGCTCCACCAAGAGTGCCGGGTATGTTGCACGCAAATTCTAAACCGCTTAGATTCCGGTTAAAAGCAAATTTACTTAAATATATTAAACTAATTCCTGCGCCGGTTTTCAATATTTTATCAAAAATGCAAACTTTTTTAAAATCTTTTCCTAATTTTATTACCATTCCTCTCATTCCTTTATCACGAATTAATAAATTCGTTCCATTACCGATTAAAGAATAGGGAATTTTCCCGCGAACAGCGATTAAAAGGAGGGATTTTAATTCATCTATATTCCCGGGGGAACAAAAAAAATCAGCCGGCCCGCCAATTTTATAAGAAGTGTGTTTAATTAATGGTTCGTCAACTTTAACTATATGTTCAAGTCCTTTGTTTATAAATTGATGATAGATATATTCTTTCGATACTGTATTGGACAATAAAAACACCTTTTTTTTATAATTTATTAGCTAATTTCTGACCAACAGTCCAAATATCTCCGGCTCCCATAGTGATAACAATATCTCCGCACTGAACCATTTTTTTCAGATGCTCCAAAATATCATCCTTACAAGGAATATATTCTACATGTTTATGTTCTGTTTTTTTAATCTCGTTAAAAATAGTTTTTCCGCTAATTCCTGCGATTGGTAGCTCATTTGCAGAATAAATGTCATCAATAATAACCTGATCGGCATCAAAAAATGCCTTCCCAAATTTTTTCGCCAACAGCTTGGTTCTGGTAAATCTATGAGGTTGAAAAACCGCAATAATTCTTCTATCATTCCAACTATTCTTCAAAGCATTCAGGGTAACCATTATTTCTGTAGGGTGATGAGCATAATCATCTATAATCAATATTTCATCATCATTATCAGATACAATTTCCATTCTTCTTTTTACACCATTAAATTCTTCCAATATTTTTGCAATTTTATCAAATTCTATTCCCAGCTCAACTCCTACAGCAATTGCCCCTAAAGCGTTCAAAATATTATGATATCCCGAAATCTTTAAAGACAACTCGCCCATTTTCTTACCTTGATGATAAATTTTAGATTTAGAACATAATTTGCCAAAGGTAACTTCCTTTGCCATAAAATCAGCTTGATTCTTAATTCCATAAGTTATACTGTTATTTTCATTATTTTTTTGTAGTTTTTGAACATTATTACAATCCGTACATAAAATTATTTTTCCTTTAGTATCAATTTTATCAATAAATTTTTTAAAATCCAGCAAGATATTATCCATATTTTTATAATATTCCATATGATCATCTTCAATATTAGTAATGACTGCAATTTTTGGATTTAATTTCAAAAAAGTGCCATCACTTTCGTCTGCTTCAGCAACTACATATTCTCCGGAACCAAATTTTGCATTACCTTTAAAATTATTTCCCTCTCCTCCTACAATAACAGTGGGGTCGAAACCGCTCTGCTCAAGCAAAAAACCTATCATGGAGGTTGTGGTCGTTTTTCCATGAGTACCCGCAATGGCTATCCCTGATTTATGATTCATGATTCGGGCCAACATTTCAGCCCTTTTTATTATCTTAATATGTTTCTTTTTGGATTCCTGTATTTCCGGATTAGTTTCAGGTATTGCAGATGAAATTACAACTAAATCTGCATCTTTTACATTTTTTTTATAATGCCCCTCGTAGAAAGTAACTCCCTTACTCGCCAGCTTATCTGTAATCTCTGAAGATTTAAGATCAGATCCGCTTATTTTATATCCCAAATTAAGAAGAATGAAAGCAATACCGCTCATCCCCACTCCACCAATTCCAATAAAATGTATGTGTAATTTTTCTTTATTCACCAATAATAACTCCAATCTTTATTTATATCTCGTTTTTTTATTTACTGAAATAATTATTTTATTTTTTAATTATTCAATCTGACTATTTTTGTTTTACTTATAATAACATCAATGATTTTTTTCGCAGAATCAACATTCCCTAAAACTTTACTTTTTTCAGCCATGGTTTCCAGTCGAGTTCTGTTTTCCAATAAAGCAGATAATGCCTTCGACAAACTTTCCCCCGATAATTCTTTTTCTAAAATAATCATTGCAGCACCTTCTTCCTCTAAAACCCGCGCATTCAATTCCTGATGATTACTGGTAGCAAAGGGATAGGGAATTAATACAGACGGTATTCCATACGCATTTATCTCAGCTAAAGTTGTGGCACCTGCCCTGCAAATAATTAAATCTGCTAAATTATAAGCTTTTTCTATATCATATAGATAAGATTCAACACAAAAAGTATTTCCATCATTACCTATTATTGAATTTATTTTTTCATAATCTTCGACTCCGCTTATTAAGAGAACCTGCCAGTCTTTTTTAATGGCATACTTTATTAATCTAACTCCAGCAATCACTGCACTATTAATTGATGCGGCTCCCTTACTTCCACCAAGAACCAAAATTGTTCTCTTTAAGGGATTTAAATTAAATTGTTTGTAATTTTTATCTTTAAATCCGCCTATATTCTTTATATGTATCGGATTTCCGGAAAAAACTAATCTATCTTTATGTTTAAAGTATTTTTTTGATTGCTCAAAACTTAAAAAAGTTGCACATGCAAAATGAGATAAAAATTTATTGGTAATTCCAGGAATTACATTCTGCTCATGAATAAAAGTTTTAATATTCAAAATTGATGCCATTAAAACAATAGACCCGCTTACATAACCTCCGGTACCTATCACAACATCCGGTCTATATTTTTTTAATATTTTATAGGATTGTATTAAGGAAATAAAAAATATAATAATTGCTTTAAAACTATCAAAACATAATTGTCTCTTTATTCCTTTGGCAATGATAGTATTAAATTTAAATCCTTCCCGGGGAATTATCTTTGCCTCCATTCCTCTTTCCGTACCTACAAAAAGTATATCATTTTTCTTATCTCTGGCTTTTAATTCATTTGCTAAACTGATCCCGGGATATATATGACCCCCTGTTCCGCCTCCTGAAATCAATATTTTTAAAGCCATTTATTCTACTCCGATTCCATCTTCTGTATCTTCTCTTACTCTGAATCTGGAAATATTTAATAGAATTCCGATACAAAACATATTTACAATTAAAGAAGTGCCGCCAAAACTTATAAATGGAAGTGTAATCCCGGTGGTTGGCAACATTTTAGTTACCACTCCGATATTTATCATGCTTTGGAAAGCGATGACAAAGGTAATGCCGGCTGCCAATAAACAACCAAAGTGATCTGTTGAGTGAATTGCAATTTTATACCCTCTCCATAATAATAAGGTAAATAATATAATAATTGATAATGTACCTATAAACCCTAGTTCTTCACCTATAATTGAGAATATAAAATCAGTATGCTGATCAGGAAGATAAAAATATTTTTGCCTGCTTTCAGCTAAACCAATCCCGGTTATTCCTCCGCTCCCCAGAGCCAACAAAGATTGTATAACATGAAATCCGCTGTCTAAAGGATCTTTCCATGGATCTAAAAAAGCAAGCAATCTTACTTTTCGATATTCCTCTTTCAACAGAATTAAAGTCCCAATGGGGATTGAGGCTACTATCACAGTAAACAACTGAGTGATTCTTGTTCCTCCGATAAATAACATAACAAAAGAAATGCCTAATACAATCAAAGCAGTGCTAAAATCAGGTTCTTTTAAAATTAATATAAATATTGTGCCAATAACTACTAATGAAGGTAATATCCCCCTGACAAATGTTTTTAAATCTTTTATATCTTTTCTGGACATCGATTCTGCCATATATAAAATTAAAGCAAATTTAGCGATCTCAGAAGGTTGAAACGAAAATAATCTTAAATTGATCCATCTGATTGCTCCCCCGGCAGACCTTCCAACACCCGGAATAAATACCGCAGATAAAAGTATTATCGATAAAATTAAGAGAGGTTTACTAATTTTTTTGTAATGGTGATAATCAATATTGGTGCTGAATAGAAAAACTATCAAAGCTATTATAGCATAAATAATTTGTTTTTTTAAAAAATAATAACTATCCCCATACCATTTATCCGCCATGATAAAGCTCGAACTAAAAACCATGCATATGCCAACAGTTAACAGAATGATTACAATCGTAAACAAACAATAATCGGGAAATTTTTTTTCTAATATCATAAAATTATAACCTCTTTTATATCCTCTATCCCTTCCGTATTTCTATCTCACACTCACATACACTCCACTATCAATACATAAGTACACCGATAATTCCCAAAACTAATCCCACAATCCAAAAAGTAGTAACAATTACAGGTTCCTTCCGACCACACATTTCAAAATGATGATGAATAGGACTCATCTTAAAAATTGTTTTTTTTCTAATTTTTACAGAACTCACCTGAATAATAACTGATAAAGTTTCAATAGCAAATACCCCGCCAATAATAATCAACAATAATTCTGTTTTGGTAAATATTGCTGCAGATGCAAGCGCTCCGCCTAAGGCGAATGAACCGACATCTCCTAAAAATATTTTTGCGGGAAAAATATTAAAAATTAAAAAACCTAATGAAATAGATGCGACTATTAATGAAAAAATGCCAATCGGCCACAGATTTTGAAAAATTGCAATTATAGAAAAGCTTATCATGGCAACAAATATCAATCCGGTTGCCAGACCGTCCAGACCATCAGTTAAATTAACTGCATTAACTGTACTGATTAGTACCAAAGTAATCGTCGGGATAAATAAACTTCCTAAATTCAAGCTGTTTTGTGTAAACGGGATGTATATGTTCCTATCAATACCGCTGTTCTTTTGAATATAATATGCAATAATTAAAGAAAAAATAATTTGAAAAAATATTTTAGCTAAAGTTGTAAGACCCATTGACCTTTTTTTTAGAATTTTTATTGAATCATCCAATAAACCGATGAATCCAAAACCTAAAGTTAGTATCAGTGAATAAGATATATATTGATGACGAGGAACAAACAGCATGACTACCAGGGTTAAAGCAATCATGATAACCACCCCGCCCATGGTGGGAGTACCTTTTTTATATTGATGAAGATCGGGTCCTTCCTGACGAATTCTTTGCCCCATTTTATATTTCTTAATAAAGCGTATAAAAAAAGGTAAAGTAACCACCGGAATTAAAAAGGATATTATAATGATAAATTGCCAATTAGCCATCTTTTCTCCTCTATTTCATTCTATTTCTAAATTTTTCTTGAATAAATTTTTGAATTTTTTCCATTTCCATTTCACGTGAAGCTTTTAGCAATAAAAAATCCATAGGATTGAGGATACTTAATAATTTTAGAGATAACTTTTCTCTATTTTCTTTTCTAAAAGAAAAAACACAATCATCCTGCATCCCATTTTCTATAGCAGATTGAGCTATCAGTTTTCCCCCGTCTCCCAGGGTTATTAAAATATCTATGGATGAATTAACAATTTCCCGGCCAATTTCTTTATGATAAAAATCAGCCATTTCTCCCAGTTCCAGCATGTCTCCCAAAATTACAATTTTTCTATTCTTCCCGGCAATTTCAGCAAAAGTAAGCAATGCATTTTTTACTGATGATGGACTTGCATTGTAAGAGTCATTTACTATTTTAATACCATCATAAAGATCAATTAGGTGCATGTGCATAGGTATAGGTTTAAAAGATGCTAATCCTTTTATAATAAGATCTATATCTATACCCAAAGCGAAGGCAACCGCAGAAGCAGCAAGCGCATTATAGATATTATGGATTCCTAACAAAGGAAGATATAACTCTTTTTCTTGATTGTTTCCTATTCTAAGATTAAATTTCATCCCTTTTCCGTTTCTTAATTTAATATCAGAAGCCATGATATCACTTATGTTTTTAATGCCAAAAGCAATAATTCTTTTATCTTTGACCAATTCCCGCATTTTAAAGTAATAAGAATCATCTCTATTTAATACGGCAATTCCATCTGTATTTAATGATGTTAATATTTCTGATTTTGCTCTAAATA
>Ga0208771_1001456_pt1 | contig 12457 bp, 14 predicted proteins | sample AntAceMetag02UKX_FD_184775 | JGI IMG/M metagenome (GOLD analysis project Ga0208771, IMG submission 184775) | Saline lake microbial communities from Ace Lake, Antarctica - Antarctic Ace Lake Metagenome 02UKX (SPAdes) (version 2) | ecosystem: Environmental > Aquatic > Non-marine Saline and...
TGTCCTTTTGGGAGGTCCCATTTATCAAATCTATAAATAAATAAAAGTTTATTTTCTGGATTCCTTACTATTCCTCCGGCAGCTTCTATTATCGGAAAATTAGAAAGGAATTCTTCAAAAATTTTATCAACATCTTTTTCAATAAAAACAAATAATTTGTTAATTTTAGGATTTGAAATAAAAACTTCAAAATCAGAAAGTAAGTTTGATATTGATTCAAACTTAATTATTTGTTCATTTTCATCGGAAGTTTTTGTGTTTACATCTTCTGTAAAAATGACTGTCTTATCGTAAATAAAAACTTTATACATTTGCATCATGAAAAATAATGAAGAAACTGCAATAAAAGTAGCAGAATTATTATTGCAAATTAAAGCAATTAAATTGAATAATAAAGATCCTTTTATTTGGGCGTCAGGATTAAAATCTCCAATCTATTGCGATAACAGGATTACTTTATCTTATCCAAAGATAAGAAACTATATTCGTCAGAAATATGTGGAGGTTATCAACGAAGAATTTGGCGATGCAGATGTAATTGCAGGGGTTGCTACAGGAGGAATTGCTCAGGGTGCGCTTGTAGCTCAGGAACTTGGTTTACCTTTTGTTTATATTCGTTCGTCGAAAAAAGGACATGGTATGTCTAATCAAATCGAAGGAGTTGTTGAATCAGGGCAGTCAGTTATTGTTATAGAAGATCTTATTTCTACTGGAAAAAGTAGCCTGAATGCAGTTGACGCTTTACGCGATGCCGGTTGCCGTGTGATGGGAATGATTGCAATATTTTCATATAATCTGGAAATTGCAAAACAGAATTTCGAAAAATATGAAGTGCCTCTATTTACTTTATCCGATTACGAAACTCTTATCAAAAAAGCCGTAGAAGATGAATATGTGAGCGATGCAGATGTTCATTCATTAATAAAATGGCGTGATAACCCTAAAAAATGGGGAGAGAAATGATTAATTAATTGGTTGTCAGAATGATTGGAAATATGGAAATATTGATATTAATTACTCCAATACTCAAATCAAAATAAATCAATAATCAATTAGCAGAACAATCTTAGAGTTTCTATAAATAGAAAAGTGTATGGTAAATATAAAAAGTGATAAAAAAGAAATTCATTCTCCAGCCGGAATAGTATTTTCTTTTCTAAGTGATTTTAATAATTTTCAGGATTTAATGCCTGAGCAAATCGTTAATTGGAAATCTGAAAATGATAGTTGTTCTTTTACAATTAAAGGAATGTCAGATATCAATATGAAAATAAAAGAGAAAATATTTCCTGAAAAGATTAAGATTATTTCTCACGGAAAAAATCCTTTTACTTTTGAACTCTTATGTTTTGTTGATTATAAAAATGAAAATAGCTCTATGGTTTGTTTGCATTTTAACGCCGAATTAAACCCAATGTTAGTAATGATGACAAAAAAGCCATTGCAGAATCTTGTTAACATTATGGTTGAAAAACTACAGGAAAAATTCAAAATTTAGAATTATGAATTAAAATTTATAATAAAGTTAGCAGAAACCGATAACTGATACCCGATAACATTCAATATTCAACACTCAACACTTAGCAACCAATATCCAGAAGCATTTCGCCGTACAATCATAGCTTAGAAATGAATCCTCAATCCTTAAATAATAAACTCTATTTCCTTAAAATCACAAGAATATGTTTCGTTTTCTTTTGTTTGAAGAATCAGTCTTCCATATTCTGAAATCCCTGTAATTTTTGCTTTCACTGATTTTCCTCTTATAATATATTTGCAATATTTATTGTATTGAAAAAGTGCTTCGATGTAAGCTGTATTAATTATATTGGTTTTTTCGTTTTTCAAATTATTATACCATTCCTGGGTTATTGAGCATAATGTATTCAAACATTCATATATGTTGTATTCTTTCCCACTAATTTGTTTTATTGAAATAGGATTTGGAGCATTGCTGTTAAATTTTTCCTGATTAATATTTATTCCCAATCCCGCAACACAGTATTCATATAAATTGCCCTGTATAGTATTATTTATAAGAATTCCTGCAACTTTTTTGTTTCCAATGTAAATATCGTTAGGCCATTTTATCGAAGTGTTTTTTATTCCAAAAGAGTTTATAAAGCTAAAAACAGATAAAGCAATAATTTTATTTAACATGAATTGTTTTTCAATTTTCATGAAGATTGGTTGAAGAACAATACTCAAAGTAAGATTTTTTCCGGCTTCACTTTCCCATTGATTTTTATCCTGTCCCTTTCCTGCATACTGAAAATCAGCAGCAATTACAGTACCTTCATCAAATCTTTTATTTTTGTCAAGTAGTCTTAAAACATACTTATTTGTTGAATCAATTTTTTCGAGTTCAATAATGGGATTGCCAATATTCATTTTTATGAAATTTTATTCAAAATTAATAAAAATCAACTTTAGTAAAATAAAACTTTGTAGTAAAAAAAAGTAATAGATTTACAGTCTATCATAAATGACTTACATTGATTTTTAAATATGATGCATTTATTTATTACAAAACAAAATAGAATTAAAAATCATTATAAAAATACTTACTTTTGCATTTAATTTATTGCAGATTAATCTGTTTAAACAAAATCGTATAAACTCTGAATTTAATAACATTAATGGCAAAGAAGAAAAAAAATATTTCATCAAAAGAATTAGCTGAGCTTGTAGTAAAAGGTATGAGTGAAAAAAAAGGATTGGAAGTTGTTAAGCTTAATCTTTCAAAAATTTCAAATGCAGTTTGCGATTATTTTATTATTTGCCATGGTACTTCAAATACGCATGTTGAGGCAATAGCTGATTCGGTTATTGAAGAGATAAATAAAGAATCCGGCATTAAACCAACACACAGAGAGGGATTCTTAAAAGCGGAATGGATTTTGATAGATTATTTCGATGTTGTTGTACACATTTTTCAAAAGGCTAACAGAGATTTTTATCGCCTTGAAGATTTGTGGGCAGACGCAGAAATAGAGAGAGTTAAGGATAATATCTAAGATTCAGAAAAATGTTAGTTTTTTATAATTAAGACATAATGGCAGAAAAAGAAAATAAAGAAAAAAACAAAAAGTTTTTTAATTTCGGGAAAAGTAAAAACCCTAAAAACAAATTTAGTTTTTATTGGATATATGGAATTCTCATCGTAGTATTTCTTGCAATGAATTTTATTGACTTTGGCGGTGATGCAAAAAAAGCATTGCGAGGTGATGTTATTGAAATGCTTAAAGACAAAGAAGTTGAGAGGATCGTTTTGGTAAACAAAGAAAAAGCAGAGATTTATATTAAAAAAGATGAGCTTTCCAGACCAAAATACGAAGATGTAAAAGGCAAAGGATTCGGGAGTTCCGGTCCTCATTATTATTATAATGTTACTTCCCCCGAAGTATTTGATGCATGGTTTGAAGAAACTCAAAAAGATATTCCGGTGGTGGATAGAATTTATTATGAACAGGAGACTCGTCGTAACTGGGGAATGGATATTCTTGGTTGGGTATTGCCGATTGCATTGATTTTGGGGGTTTGGTTTTTGATTATGCGTATGATGAGCAAAGGTGGTGGAGGTGCCGGTGGACAGATATTTAATGTTGGAAAATCAAAAGCTCAGTTATTTGATAAAAGCACAAGTGTTTCTATCGATTTTAAAGCTGTTGCAGGACTTGAAGAGGCAAAAGTAGAAATTATGGAAATTGTTGATTTCCTGAAAAACCCTGATAAATATACTAAGCTGGGTGGTAAAATTCCTAAAGGAGCAATTCTTGTAGGTCCTCCCGGAACAGGGAAAACTTTACTGGCTAAAGCTGTTGCCGGCGAAGCTCATGTGCCATTCTTTTCAATTTCGGGTTCCGATTTTGTTGAAATGTTTGTTGGAGTTGGCGCTTCAAGAGTTAGAGACCTTTTTAAACAAGCAAAAGCAAAAGCTCCTTGTATTATTTTTATTGATGAAATTGATGCAATTGGTAGGGCAAGAGGTAAAAATCAAATGACCGGAGCAAATGACGAACGTGAAAATACCCTTAATCAATTGCTTACAGAAATGGACGGTTTTGCCAGTAATGCAGGAGTTATTATTATTGCTGCTACTAACAGGGCTGATATTCTTGACAGAGCTTTGATGCGTGCAGGAAGATTCGATAGACAGATTCATGTTGAATTGCCGGATTTGAAAGAACGTTATGCAATTTTTAATGTCCATATTGAACCATTAAAAATTAATAATTCTGTTGATGTAGAATTTCTTGCAAAGCAAACTCCCGGGTTTTCAGGAGCTGATATAGCAAATGTTTGTAACGAAGCAGCTTTAATAGGAGCAAGGAAAAGCAGGAAAACAATAGGAAAGCAAGATTTTATGGATGCTATTGACAGAATAATTGGTGGCTTGGAAAAGAAAAATAAAATCATTACTGTTCATGAGAAAAAGGTTATTGCTTTTCATGAAGCAGGTCATGCCGCAACAAGTTGGCTTCTTGAGTATGCTCATCCTTTGGTAAAAGTTACGATTGTTCCCAGAGGTAAAGCTTTAGGTGCAGCCTGGTATCTTCCCGAAGAAAGACAAATTACTACTTTCGATCAGATGTTTGATGAAATGACTGCTGCACTTGGTGGCAGAGCTTCAGAGGAAATTAATTTCGGAAAAATTTCAACCGGCGCTCTTAACGATCTTGAAAAGGTAACTAAGCAAGCTTTTGATATGGTTGCATATTTTGGACTTAATAAAAAAATTGGTAATATCTCTTATTACGATTCTACTGGGCAACAAGAATATTCATTTACAAAGCCATATAGCGAAAAAACAGCTGAAACAATTGATGAAGAAGTTAGTGCTTTGGTTGAAAAAGCTTATGTTAGAGCTGTTGAGCTTTTAAAGAAAAATAAAGAAACACTCATTCAACTCGCAGAAAAACTTATTGATAAAGAAGTTATCTTTAGTAATGATTTGGAAAAAATCTTCGGAAAACGGGCTTGGGCTTCGAAAAGAGAAGAAGTAATTTTTGAGCCTATTAAAAAGAAAAAAGCTGTAAGAAAACCGAAAAAAAAAGAAGTCTCTGACAAAACTATATCTTTAAAAGAAAGTAGTGAAATAAAGAAAAAAGAAACTGCTAAACCAAAAGATTAGGAAAATCAGGAAAAATAATATTTGAAAATGAAAGAAAGTACTTCGAGAGAGAAAATATTGAAAAAAATTAGGAATGCTTTGTTGACTGAATCGGAAAACCCTTATCCGAATGTCGATAATGAAAAACCTATTTATCATGAAATAACTGAATCTCTTGACCTTACTTTTGCTGAAGAATTTATTAAAGTTGCAGGAAAATTTGTTTATTGTGAAAATGAAAATGAGTTTCTTTCTTCATTAAAAATGTTGATAAAAGAAAATAAATGGAAACCTCCATTTTGCATTGATAAGAAAATAAAAAGTTTATTAGATGCTGAAGATGTTTTATATACAGATAAACCAGAAGATTTCCATAAGCTCAAAGTAGGTATTACAAGATGCGAATATTTAATTGCCCGTCTTGGAAGTGCAATGGTTTCTTCAAAGCACGATTCAGGAAGGAGACTGAATTTTTATCCCGAAATTCATATAATTCTTGCTTATACTTCTCAACTTGTTCCTGATCTTAAAGATGCCTTTACAGGGATAAAAGAAAAATATGGCTCAAAATTACCATCAATGATTAATGTTATAACCGGCCCCAGTAGAACTGCAGATATCGAAAAAACATTAGTTATGGGTGCACATGGACCAAAAGATCTTTATGTTTTTTTAGTTGATGATAGTAATTTAAGTAATGGAATAATGTAGTAATGGGATAATGGTATACATTTGTTTTAAAATGGGAAATTGCAAAGATGCTGTCATTTCATTAATCTTTAGCTGAACAATTAATTGTTTAATATATTTATAGGGAAAAGTGAAAAATCTAATTATAAGAACTATCACCGGGGCTTTTTTTGTAACATTTGTTATAGGTTCAGTAATTTGGAATAAGTGGGCTTTTGCTGCTCTTTTTCTGATTTTTTCTTTACTTGGGCTTTGGGAGTTTTTTAAAATATTCGGAAAAAATCTACAAATAGGAATTCAAAAATATTTTGGATTATTATTCGGTGCATTTTTATTTGTCTCAATTTCTCTCAGTGCTTTTAATATTATGGAAGTAAAATTTCTTTTAATTAATGTTCCTTTACTTTTCATGGTCTTTATTATTGAATTGTTCTTTAAAAATAAAAATCCAATAAATAATATTTCAATTATACTAACAGGAATCTTTTATGTTGTATTACCCTTGTCTTTACTAATGTTTTTTTTCAATCCGAGTTTTGTAGTTGGTGTTGAAAAAACAGCATTCTTACTCGGTTTTTTTATTCTTGTTTGGAGTAATGATACATTTGCATATCTTTGCGGCTCAATTATTGGGAAACATAAATTATTTGAGCGTGTTTCTCCAAAAAAAACATGGGAAGGAAGTATTGGAGGTGCAGTTTTTACTGTTCTTATTGGTTTTTTATTATCAAAATATTTTGTTGACATTGATGTTATTGACTGGATATTTATTTCGATAATAATTGTTTTTGCCGCAACAATAGGCGATCTCACAGAATCAATGCTTAAGAGGAGTTTGAAAATTAAAGACGCAGGAAATATTTTTCCCGGTCATGGTGGAGTCCTTGATAGATTTGATTCGGTTTTTATAGCTGCTCCATTTGTATTATTGTATTTAATTATACTTATTTGAAATGAGAATTCATTCTAAAGGTTATCCGGTTTTATTAGTAATACTTTCAGTTTTGTTAGTTATTTTGCTGGCAGTAAATCTTGTTTTTCCTGAACAATCATATATTCATTACTTTCTATATACCCTGGCTTTTATATTTTATTTTATGGTTGTGAGGTTTTTTAGAAGACCGAAAAGAAAAATTGAAATTAATGAAAATAATATTTTAAGTGCAGCTGATGGAAAAATTGTTGCTATAGAACAGTTGAATGATGATGAATATTTCCATGAAAAAATGCTTTTTATTTCTGTTTTTATGTCTCCCCTAAATGTTCATGTAAATAGATCGCCCATAGGAGGAACAGTAAAATATCAAAAATATCATCCCGGAAAATTTTTCGTTGCATATAATCCGAAATCTTCAAAATTTAATGAAAGAAATACAATCGTTTTTGAAGATAAAAAAGGGCAAGAAGTTCAGATACGTCAGATTGCGGGGGTTGTAGCAAGAAGAATTATTTCAGAAAAGGTCGTTGGCGACAAAATTAAGCAAGGCGACGAATTGGGAATAATAAAGTTTGGTTCAAGAGTAGATCACCTTGTTCCACTTAGTGCAAAAATTAATGTTGAACTTAATCAAGAGGTTAGGGGAGGAGTAACTGTCCTCGCAAGTTTCAGGTAAACTGAAAACTTCAAAACCCAAATCTCAAATCTCTGGTTGTCTTCTTGAATCTTTCAAAACAGACTTTATTTTTTTACTCTTAAGTCGTTTTTCTTTTGATGCTTTACTTGGTTTTACAGGGATTCTCTTTTTTTCGGGTTTCAGGGCTTTATTTAATAACTGAAAAAATCGTTCAATAACAAATTCTTTATTTTTTAATTGACTGCGTGTTTCTTCAGAACTTAGTTGTAATATTCCATCAGAATTTATTCTGTTTTTTAATTTTTCTGATAAAGTTTCTTTTTGCTCTTCAGATAGAACTTTTGAATTCCAAACATCAAATAATAATTCTACTTTCGTGGAAAGTTTATTAACAGATTGACCACCCGGCCCACTACTTCTGCTTGTGCGAAATTTCAATTCGCTCTTGAGTTTATATTCATCAATAGCAATCATATACCGAAAGTAGTATTTTGTTTTGAAAGAAAGAGAAATTATATCAATAAATAGTGAATTTGTAATTTATGTTGATTTGAATATTAAAAATCAGGTTTTCCTATTTTCTAAAGAATTTCCTGCAATTTTTTTAATGAATCAATTTCAAATGTAACGTCCTCTGAATGAGGAATCCTTTCGAAGTTTACATAAATCTGATCTATTCCAAATGCTTTGGCACCAAGGATATCAACTTTCAAATCATCGCCTATCATAATGCTTTCTTCTGGTTTTGCATTTGCTTTTTTTAAAGCAAACTCAAAAATTTGTTTTTCCGGTTTTTTGGCTCCTGCTTCTTCTGAAGTGATTATTTTATGAAAATATTTTCTTAAGTCAGAGACATCAATTTTTGTTTGCTGAACTTCTTCAAAACCATTAGTGATTAAATGCAAAGTGTATTTGCTTTTCAGATAAGCAAGGCTTTCGTGTGAGTAAGGAAATAAATTTGTTTTTAAAGGACTGATGCTGATATAATCATCTCCAATTTGTTTGGCAAGCAAAAGATTATTTATTCCGAAGTCATTTAAAGTCATTTCGAATCGTTGAACACTTAAAACTTCTTTTAAAATTTCGCCTTTCCTATAATAACTCCAAAGCAGATCGTTATGTGTTTTGTAAGTTTTTGTAAATAACTCAAGGCTTTCAACCCCTCTTTCTTTTAATTTATACTTAGTGTAAATATCGTGAAATGTTTCTGCGGCATTTTTTTCAAAGTCCCAAATAGTGCGGTCAAGGTCAATAAACAAATGTTTGTATTTTTTCATTAATTATGATTTTTGAAGATGCAAAAATACATAAATTATTGGATCTTTTGTATGAGAATTGCTGTTCACAAACTTTCATTTTTATTATACATCCTCCGACTGATGCTTATTTCCGACGAAGACAGGACAGGTACAAATATGAATATTCTTGAAATATGTTACTTTCCCCAAAAAAAATCTCTAAAAACTTGACTTAGCATAAAAATTGTTGTAATATTGTGATATCAATTTAATATCATAATAGTATTAACTAAAATTTAATAAAATGAAAGAAGAAAAAATTTATTCTCCGTCCTCAGGTTATATTGCATTATTTATAATTCTTTTATTGATAATAATACCTGTTTTAGGTGTCATTTTTGCAAAAATGATTTTCCTTACTATTTTTATATTATTTGGATTGTTTGGTATTGCAGGTTTTGTAATTGTAAACCCAAACGAATCAAGTGTATTGGTTTTATTTGGTGCGTATAAAGGGACAATTAAGAAAAACGGTTTCTTTTGGGTAAACCCCTTTTTTACAAAAACAAGGGTTTCTTTGAGAGCAAGGAATCTTGATAGCGAACCTATTAAAGTTAACGATAAGGTTGGTAATCCGATTATGATTGGAGTAGTGCTGGTTTGGAAAGTTGAAAACACTTATAAAGCTGCTTTTGATGTTGATGATTATAGTCATTTTGTAGATATACAAAGCGAAGCTGCGGTAAGGAAATTGGGTGGACATTATCCTTATGATAATTTTGATGACGAAGAAGCAGAAATTACTTTACGTTCAGGTGGCGAAGAAGTTAATCACGTTCTTGAAGAAGAACTACGTGAGCGGCTCGAAATTGCTGGCATTAATGTTATGGAAGCTAGAATAGCATACCTTGCTTATGCATCTGAGATTGCAAATGCAATGTTGCGTCGCCAGCAGGCAACTGCAATTGTTGCAGCTAGATTTAAAATTGTTGAAGGCGCAGTAAGTATGGTTGAAATGGCTCTTGATCAATTGAAAGATAAAAAACTTATCGAACTCGATCAGGAACAAAAAGCAACCATGGTGAGTAATTTAATGGTTGTTCTTTGCTCTGATAAGGATGCAAGCCCGGTGATTAACACAGGAACTTTGCATCATTAGATTTATAGGTGAAACTACAAATTTAGTGGAATATTGATTAATGCTAAAATTATTAAATGTTAAAATGATTAAATGTTAAAATACAAAATTTAAAATAATAAATGGTATGATCCATATTTTTAAAGAAGCTGTTGCAGACAGACAACAAAACATTTTAAATTATTATCATTCGGATTTGATTGTGAAAGGTAAACTAATTGATGTGATAGTTGATTTTATAAAAAATAATTAATTTTCCGAATTCAGGAACTATGTCTAATAAAAAACCATTTGCATTACGAATTAATTCAGACTTGATGAAAGCTGTTGAAAAATGGGCTGCTGATGAATTCAGAAGTACTAATGGACAATTGGAATGGATTATTAGTAAAGCATTAAAGAATGCAAAACGATACCCGAAAAGAAAAGAATAAAATTGTAAACATTCTCAGTTTTATTAATATGTGTAAACATTGGAGACACACGGAAAAACAACAACAGAGACACATGACCGTATAAAAAACAGCAGAGACACACGGACGTATAAAAAACAGTAAAGACACACAAACGTATAAAAAATAGTAGAGACACACGTCCGTGTGTCTCTACATTTATCAATAATTAAAAATTTATTTATTGATTCTATTTTATTATCAATTTCTGCGTTTGGTATCCTTCTATAGTTTTTATCCTGACAAAGTAAATACCACTTTTATAATCATTAGTATTAATAATGATACTATTTCCGGCATCATTTTGATTAAAAATCATTTGTCCAACATTATTATAAATAGATATTTGTTCAATAAAGAAATTACCTTTAACAACCACCATATCCTGAGCAGGGTTAGGATACATAACAAGTCTTGATAATTCATTATCATTTATATTAGTTGGAGTTGTATTGATAATAATATCATCAAGCATAAATACAAATGCATCATTTGAAACGCATTGTATTGCAATATATACTTCCTGATAATCATACTCAGATAAATCAAAGTTAAATTCAGTCCAAACAGCTGGTGCTTCCTCATAAGGAGTTGCAGAAATTATTGTGAAATCTTCTGGGTTCATACCTGTTGTTGAAACCCCAATATTAAATCTTTCAAGACCGTAATCAGCTGTATAGGATTTTGCCCAAAAATTAATATCTGAATTAACACCTAATGATGTTAATTTTGAAATAAACCAATCATCGTTACCTTGACCTCCACTTGGAACTGCTGCCATACAAGCACCGAACTTTTCACCTGAATGAGGTTGAATTTCGGGATCATCTGTCATTGGAGGGTCAGTAGTTGCAGGATTGAAGCAAATAAAAGCCATCGGATCGAAATCGCCGGGGAAGGTGTAATCTGTAAACCCATAAGTGTCTAAACCATCAACATCAAGTGCAATCCAGGGTGTAAAATCTAATGCCCAATCTGCAATGTCTTCAAAATCACAAGAAATAGAATCTGTTCTGACATTTGTGTTTAGGTTAATTACCTTTTTTTCAATTTTACTAGTCTTATCATAAGTACCTGTAGTTTTAACCATGTTTTGAGCAATCATGATTGTAGATGCCATAAATAATACTAATAATGTAAGAGTAAATTTTTTCATAATAAATATTTTTTGTGAATAATAAATTTAATTGCTCAAATTTAATAAAAAAAAAGGGGTAAAACACAATGTCAAAAAAAAATTACAAAATTATTATTTGTTTTTAATAATGTGAGAGTAAGTTGTTTTAAAACAAAAACCCCGTTTTATGAAAATAAAACGGGGTTTGAAATAAATGATAAATATGCTTATTTAACAATAATTTTTTGAGTAGAAATACCGTTAATGGTTTCTATTTGAATAAAGTAAATGCCTGCCTGTAGGCTGCTTACTTCGAATTGTGTTTTTAATAAGTTTATATCTTTATTATAAACCATTTGACCTGCTGTATTTAAAACTTTCAGATTTAAAATTTCATTTTTGCTATCAATATAAAGAATATCAGTAGCCGGATTTGGGAACATAATAGCTGATTCAAGCTCTTTTGTTGGATTGTTGTTAATTCCCACAGTACTACCACAAGTAACCATCCTGAAATGAAAATCGTAATCTGATGTTCCCCATGAACCACCTGATAATGAAAATGAACGATTAGCAGCAAGAGTGGCCATAGTAATTTTAACTGTGTCTTCAGGAATAGTGATACCAATAAATACGTCTCCTGGTGAGAGGCTTAATTCCTCTGAATAATCTCGAAGATCAATTACAGTCATTGGGTTTGGATCTTCAATTGTTGCTGCTGGAATAACTTCAAAAGGAGTAATAATGTCAGATCCGGGTCCGGCTCCTCCTGCTGTCCATACATGGAACATGAAATTTTTATTTGGAGGATTGCTTTGATCTTGATAGTTTCTTATTAATCCTGTAACAATCCGAGTAGGATCATCTAAAGTAAATACAACTGCTGCACCGTCTCCTGCATATAAATTTGTGTAAAATGCTACTTCAGGATCATCATAGAAAATATATTCACCTGAAATATATTTATAATCATCTGTTGTAGCAATATTATTATCTGGTGAAGCATCAATAGCTTCAACGTAAAATACAACCATACTACCTGCCGATTGTGCAGGAATAATGAATTCATAATAATCATCAATAATAACAGTACCATCAACATTTAACCAATTACCACCTTCAACTTGATAATAAG
>Ga0208771_1001457_pt1 | contig 12447 bp, 12 predicted proteins | sample AntAceMetag02UKX_FD_184775 | JGI IMG/M metagenome (GOLD analysis project Ga0208771, IMG submission 184775) | Saline lake microbial communities from Ace Lake, Antarctica - Antarctic Ace Lake Metagenome 02UKX (SPAdes) (version 2) | ecosystem: Environmental > Aquatic > Non-marine Saline and...
ATGCTATCCACATATATAAAAAATAGCAAGCAAGTAATTGATTCTCTATAAAATATAATATATATACTAAAAATGGAACCTTCAAAAAGATCGCAATATTATAAGAAGGCTAAAGCCCTAGCTGCAGAAATTGGAATTGACCCTGAAACCCTCAAACCTTTGTGGAAAGAATATAAAACAGTTGATTGGGTAGTGTTAGTCGACAAGTACGAACATATGCTAGACACCATGCTTGAGGAAGAAGATGATGCGTTTGAGAGAAAGTTGGCATACGACGCAGCTCTAGAACTTGCTGAACAAGTAGGGGTTAGAGATGAATTCATTACTAGGTTAGGAGATGCTGCAACTACCGAACAATTGTTGTTGCTTGCAGATCGATATTCGGATGCTCTGGATAACGCTTCGGATGAGGAATTTGATGTGGATGACTATGATGCGATATTAAGGTTAGATCACACTTTGACTGAAGCTGAAGCCGTAAAGATGGTTGACAAAATGTTATCGAAGAAAACAATTTTGAGGTTAGAATTAATTGATTCAGTAGGTAATCGTAGAATACAATATCTCACCGTAGCACCTAAGAGTAGACAATTTATAATTGATCTGTTGGTGAACGGGTATGATATTCAACGCGATGCCAATTATGGTAGTGATACTTTGGATAATATGGATGTTACAGAAATAGACAACATCAAGGTGTTTTCAATAAAAGCAGGTTCCCATCCTGTGGAAAACCGAGATGGGGAGTTTTTTCCATATATAAGTATTTTTCCAGATGATTTGTCTCGATACCAAATCTACAACCAGGAACAATCCAAATCAAAAGATAAAGATATCATGAGAGCTAGGAATGTACAGTGTCTCATACATGTTCTTAGATTATACAAAGTTCCAGAAGCAAGGCTGAATGAGGTAATGTTGGCATATGTTGGTAGTACTGCAATTCGGTCAAGAGATCTGAAAAAGATAGCTAACATTATTAGGCGGGACATAACAGTAAAGAAATTAGAAAAGGGTAATGAAAAGAATAGAGCCAAAGACGGGGAACTTGCGACTCAATTAAGAAATAGCCACTATAAATGCAAACTTAAAAAAGACTCGAACCGGGTGATAGAAATTGCAATGTTTTGTAACCACTATTTCATGTATGAACTAAGCTTGTTCACCAAATATTCTTCCGAACATTACGAGGAGATTAAAAATGAAAGAGATTTCCGAAACATTTCCAAATGTATTGTTGAAGGTGTTAAAAAGAAGTACAGACGGTATACTGGATACAGGAAAATAACATCACTACGACTGGTTGAGAAGCTTATGGAAAAAGGTTACTTTGTAAAACTTGACATGGCAAATAGGCCAGAGAGTAGCAACCACCCCGAATTGACCAAACATATACATATGGGAGTTGAAGATGATGAGTGTAGAGCGGTTACAAAGAAAACACAAAAAAGTACGAAAAAAAAATGCATATTTTATGCTGATTGCGAAACATTTGTAACAGGCCCAAGACATGAATTATATTTGATTGGGGTAGTAGGTAGTAATGATGACAAGGTACAGATATTCAACGTTTGCAATACATATGGAGACACTCCGGAACAATCAATAGTATATAAATTTTTAAAATACATGACAAATAATGGAAAGAATAAGGATGTGATAGTATACTTTCATAATATGAAGTATGACTACAATATCTTGGAAAGATATTTGAACCTTAGTAACGCTCCATGTAGAAAAGGATCATACCTTTACAGTGTAAAATGTAGATACAAGGGATGTACCATTGAATTTAGGGATAGCTACAAAATGTTAAATTTCCCTTTATCCAAGTTTGGCGTCAATTTGGACCTACCCAAGGAATACAGAAAGAAAGAAGCCATAGCATATGAGTACTATACCAAAGAAAATGGGAATATTCGCGCAAAGGTGTGTGAATATATGAAATTATTAAGTGTGGAGGAAAGAGTCATCTTCCTTAACTACCTTAATAAAGACAAGGTTAAGTATGAGTATGATGGAATAAACTTCAATGCGGTAAAATACTATACAGATTATCTGAAATTAGATTGTTTAGTGTTGAAGAAGGGATTTGAGAAGTTTAATAAAATTGTAGTCGAAGATATTACAAAAGGCAAGATGGATGTTTTTGGTAGTTTGACCATATCCAGTCTGACCAACACATATATGAATTTGGAAGGAGCTTTTGATGGTTGTTGCGAGTACAAGGGTAACACCAGAGCATATATTGCAAAAGCTGTCTACGGAGGTAGAGTGTGCGTAAATAAGGAGAGCAAGAAGAAAGTACTGTCCGGCAAAATAGCTGATTACGATGGAGTAAGTTTATATCCAAGTGCTATTCACAGGCTGTGCAAAGACTTGGGAGGATTGCCCAAGGGAAAACCTACAAGATTCCTACCAGAGGAATTAAAAGACTGGAAAGAAAAGAAATATTCAATACTCACTGTGAAGATAACAGCAGTCAACACCATGCAGCAGATGCCGTTCATCACACACAGAGGTGAAAACTCTATTGCATATCTCAACGAAGCGCCAGAAAAGCCCATAGTCATAGATTCGATTACTTTGGAAGATTACATCAAGTTCCATGATATTAAATATACCCTACTTGACGGTCTTTACTGGGATAGCGGTACAAACCCAAAAATGGGTGAGGTCATAGAAGAATTATTCAAGGAAAGATTGGATCATAAAGCAAAGGGAAACAAGGCAATGTCACAGGTCCTAAAGTTGATGATGAATTCCGCCTATGGAAAAACTATAACCAAGAAGACAAACATCAAGTACAAACTCATCAAAGATGTTGAATGGAAAAAGAACAAGGACCAATGGATTGAATCCCGGAAAGATAACTTGAAAAATTACAGATATAATAATTTCAATACTTTATTGGCATACCGTGAAATAAAACCAGATGTGTATGAAATGAAAGAATTGTGTGCAGACTTTTCATATAATATGGGCGCTGTGGGATGTGCAATTCTATCCATGTCCAAGAGGATTATGAACGAAGTTTTCAATGTTGCAAATAATAATGGAATTCCAATATTTTATACAGACACAGATAGCATGCACTTGAACTCCTCTGACGTACCAAAGTTGGAGACATTGTACGAGAAGAAATATGATAGAGTTCTGACGGGAAATCAGATGGGACAATTTCATGTAGATTTTGAACTGGATGGCGCTGATGATGATCAGGAAATATATGCTGAAACTTCAATATTTTTAGGGAAGAAAAGTTACATAGACATGTTAGTTGGCACGAACAAGAAAGGAGAAAAAGTCAGAGGTGTACATTATAGATTAAAAGGGATAACTGTAGCAGGTCTACTTGACAGAGCTAAACACATGTACAGATTGAACAGAGCAGCGCGCGAATGTGCAGGAGAGTCTATTGGAGATACGAACGCCACAATCACCCAGGCGCAAATTAATGAAGGGTATTTATTAATGTACAAAACATTGGCTCAGGGGATGAGACACAGCATGTTACTTAATCCGACAAATAAAGACACCAACGAAAAGAAAGTAATGTTCGATTTTGTACAAGGTATAGTGAGGACTAGAAGCGAGTTTTACAGAGAAGTCCAATTCAGGTAATTCGGCTCACAAATTTGTGAGATAAATATATGACTTATTCAATATCCATGCCAGCAGATATAAGTTTTTTCCTTAGTTTTTGATATGCTACTTGCTTTCTTTGAAGAGCATTTCCTTTTGTTTCATGTTCGAGTAATTCATAAAATTGTTTAATAACATTCCAAGCTTGCTTTCTGGACATGCCACAACCAGAATGCATAAGCGCACTTGCCATACTTGATCTTAGTCCAATGTTAGGAGGTTTGTGTAGTGGAAACCTTCTAGCTAATAGACCATATAAAGGTTCGCCGGGATTCTTCATATGTACCTTTCTGGGCCTGCCAACAGGGTTTTTAGTTGGTTTTCTTGTAGAAGGCTTGTATTTAGCAGGCCTTCTGTAGTTGCTAAAGTTTGGCTTGGCCTTTGGCTTAACTACTAATTTTAGCTTGGCCCTTGTCCTAGGCATTTTCCTTTGAAAACCTTCAATTGGATCTTGATCTCTAAACAGAATAGCTTGATCTCTAAGTTTTTTATTAGCTAGGTCTTCTTTAAGTTTTAGAGCTTTAGCTTGGTCCATAAGTATTTTCGCTGTTTTTGCGAGTCTAGTTAGATCTAGATCTAATTTTAAAGGAATCAAAACAGGAGGTTTTTCTCCAGGTTTTTTCATACGTTTGGGTGGACCTCTAGGAATGCGTCTAGGCAATTCCCAAAGTGGAGGTTTTTCTACAGGTTTTTTCCTACGTCTGCGTCGAACTCTAGGAGTGCGTTCAGGAAATGTTTCCTGTTTCGGAGTTGGAACTGGTCCTCTTTTCCACCATCTCCTCCTAGGCGTTGGCCAAGGTGGAGCTTCAGGGACACCTCCGGGCCCATCTTTCGCTCCACCAAGTTGAACTCCACCCATGTCAAGGTATTCATCACTGTCGTAACTATCGTCGAGCATTTCTCTTATACGATTGGTAACTCTTTCAGATGTCATTTTTAATAGTAACGATAATAAAAGTGATATAAAATGGAGTTAATAAAAACGTACGATAAAATCGATGATTATTCTGATCCTGACAAGGCGACTAAGGATGTACTTACGGAATTTGTCAACAAGTATTTTCTACCCACAGCTAGCCTTGGACGGTTCATTGATTTGACAATGTCAACGGTGGAGAATGAACTGGAACATGTACGCAGAGAATTGTTGCTCAGAGATGATGCGGTATTCCTAGCTTTTAAAGGAGGTAACGTATTGCATTTAATAAATCAAAATAGGAAGAAGTTTATGCCCGAATTGGTGAACATTGTAATCAATGCATACGATCCATACCTCAGACAATCAGATAATGACTTTTCCGTCTATGTAAATCCCCATTTGTCCCACTATGAATATGTATTGGAGATGGTGGAAAAGAGGACAATGATGGCACTGGACAAAATAAGAAGAAAATACATGCGAAACAAATCTACATATTTCCCCTTCTTCAATAGGATGGATCAGAAATCTTTAATGATGAAATTAGCTCTCCAACTGGGCGTAAAGAGCGTAAGAATGTCAAAGACTTCAGACGTGTTGATCAAAACCACCGAAGATGGTAGGATTGGAGTATACAGTGAAGGAGGAAAACCAAATGTATTTTATAATTCACTCAATTTAGCTCTGAATTTTGATAAAGGAGGCGGTAGAATTGTATTCGATTTGGCCAGGACCAAGGTACATTTCAAAGTTGGAAAAGGTACAAGCAATGGTGAACTCATAGATATTTCATTTCCAAGAAGAGAAGACGCCAACATGATGGATATTGATGATTGGAATGATTTTGTGAAAACAAATTTCAAAAAGATGAAGAAAAAAGGTAGAGTCGTATCTCTCAAATATCTGGAAAAAGATTTAATAAACATGCTATTCTACCAATCCGGAGGAAAACCTTGGACTGATAAAAAATATGCAAAGAGAATAAATCGTCTATTCTATGTAGGTCTGATGATAGATCTGAATTCTGCAAAAGTTACAAAACAGAGCATCGAAGATATGCAAATACAATATGCAAATTTTACAAAATCTCCGAAATTTAGAAAGTTACAAGGATTGTTGACCAGAGCTGTGAATATGGGTGATCGAGATGGACAGGTATTAGAGGTTAGAGAATTAATGAGCCATGTGGACAGAAATGTATCTCTTGTTTTGCAAATTTTGCAAAAAATGCTCGAATTCATGAAAGGATATATTTTATCTGACATGTATAAAACAGATGTATTTGACTTTTAATAAAGGTATGCCAATAGGATTCATCAGGGGAGGGAAATATAAGAAAAAACTCATAAGTATTACAGAAAACCCCAATCATTCCAATGTACCCCAAAATTTTATCGAATACACTGATAAAAAATATAGATCCAAAAAGAAGGCATGGGACAACGAAGAACTCATAGATAGACTCAGGAAGGGGACTGAAGAAGGTCCAGAAGGAATAAGAGCCAAAAATGATAAAGGAAAGGCACTAGATCTTTTCAATGGTCTCATAGAGCCCATCCCCAACCCTGATAAGAGAGATGTAATATATGTTGGCGCGCCAAGTGGAGCTGGTAAAACAGTCTTTTGTGCCACCTATGCAAAGAATTTCAAAAGATTTTGGCCCAAGAAAAAGATTTATCTATTCTCAAAAGTAGATGAAGATCAGAGTATAGATGTTGTAAAAGGTATCATCCGGATAAATCTAGATCAAGTTGTTGAAAACAACGTCAATGGGAAACTCCTTGAAGACAGTCTGTGTATATTCGATGATTGTGATACAATAAGAGATGACAAGGTGCGCAAAGAAGTATTAAAAATACAGGATGATCTTCTTCAGACTGGAAGACATAATAATATATACATTATTATGACTAGCCATCTGTTGAATAAGGGAAGTTCTTCAAGGGTGACTATGCAAGAACTTAATAAAATAGTTATATTTCCAGGCACCGGATCCTTATATTTTATCAAATACTGTCTGAAAGTGTATATGGGATTAGAAAAAGATGACATAAAACGTATAGTCCAATTACCTACCAGATGGGTTATGCTGAGTACGCATCATCCCAGATATTATTTATATCAAACTGGTGTCAGATTATTAACTCGATAATATTATCTCTGGTATTAAAAATATGAGTTCGTATGTATATTCTACGCTCGCTCAGCAGCAACAATATCTTGCATTGGCCAGTGCATGGGGGATAACATCTCATCTGACATTCTCCGCAGCTTTCCTTACCGCCGGTGGCGACTCAACACTTTTATCACAAGCAGAAAGAGATGCCAGAGAAACTAAACTCGATGTTATAAAACCCTTGTACGATGCTAATCCAGGATTACTGCTATGGCTGGAAATGGCCTGTTGGGCGTTCAGAACTTAAGCATTATGAAATTTCATGTTCTATATAAAGAACTCGAAATGCAAAAACTTGTCAAAAAACCTTTGAATAACATTGAATTGATGCAAAAGCTCGGAGGAGATGTGAATATTGTGACATATAGACAATTAATGGGCACTCCAACATTGCAAATGCTATTCAAAAGATCAAATAATGTAATTCTATTTTATGAACATCCTACTGGGATAGGACATTGGACCTGCTTATTTAGAGATCACAAGGGAATACATTATTTTGATTCATATGGGAAAAGACCTGATCAGGGCGTAGATTTCAAGAGTCCATATCTAAAAAGCCTAGGAATTACATACCCAAGATTAACATATCTCCTAATAAAAAGTGGATTACCAGTGGAATACTTTCCGTATCCAATGCAGAACAAGGGAGACAAAGAAGCTACATGTGGGAGATGGTGTTTGATAAGATTGCTGTTCAAAAATTTAGCCGACGAAGAATTCTATGAGCTATTTAAAAACAGACCTGATTTAACTTCTGACGAACTTAGTGTCATTCTAACAGAATGTCTTTAAATACCATATACGACAATGACCATGTATACCTAAATATAGAAGTGTTCGGTCCAAGAAATGTGACAGATCTCAGAGTTCCAGTTTCATACGAAGAAAATAGAAATAGGGCCCTCCTTGACAATCCAAGTGAATATTACTTGTCAGTGGCGAAATTTAATATATCAGGATCTGCAATACCAATATTTATCATGCCAATAAGAACCGTAGCTGATCAAATAGCAAATCCACCTCCTGTATCCACAGGAATAGTCGTACCTAGCATAAATTATACAATCTATACAGTAACTTTGGGACACAATGGAGATGTAGTAGAATATCCAATCATATATACTCCAAGCTTTATTGCATTCAATACTCCTGTACCTAATGGAAATGGTATATATCCAAAAGATGAATACTACTATGTTGAACATCAGAATGACATGTTGAGAATGGTAAACACTGCTCTGCTTGGAGCTTTCAATGATTTAGCTGCCCCTCCAGTAGGGAGTGAAGCACCTTATTTTGAATACGAAAATGCAACAAAGACCATAAGACTTATAGCCCAGGCTGCATTTTACTTGGAAACTGTTCCAGATCTTACCCGAATAGATATATGGTCTGGTGATAAAATATATGATAAATTTTTTTCAGGGTTTCCATTCTTCTTTGATCCTCCCGCTCCACCTATTTTAGGTAGATTCTTCAGATTCAGAGTGACAGATACCCCATCCAATTATTATAATCCTCCAAACTTGGTCCCATCTGTACCACCTCTTTATATTTCAACCCCCGAAGATTATCCATCTGCTCCTGGATGGTTCGATCTATCTTCAATTGTATTCCTATCGAATACTATTCCAGTTGTAAGTGAATTCATTGGTGTAAAGTCCGATGATGGCAGAGTTATACAAAGACCGATATTAACCGATTTCACTCCTCTGCTTATTAATTTTGGAGATCAAAGTGAAAGATATGTTTTCAATCCAACTGCGGATATTGATTATAGGCTTGTCAATATGATTTCGACCGCGCCACTCGCCAAAATAGATATACAGGTATTCTGGAAAGACAAAGATGGATTTCTGATCCCATTCTTATTGAACCAAAATAGCCTCTTCGAGCTTAAATTGTTGTTTATAAAGAAGAAACATATTTCCTACGACTTAAAAAGACATAGTTATATATAATGAGTAAATCCCAATATCCACTCCAACTAGCCCGTACGATTGATCCTGTTATCAATGTAAATAATGAGAGGAGTTATGCAGTGTTTGAAGGTGGTAGTACAGTAAATTACTTTCCACTCACATCTTCATCATTCTCTAATTCTTCTGCCCAATTATCTACGACCACGCCTTCCCCTCAAACTGTGATGGATAGAAATTTGAAAATGAAACTCCCAGTCACAATAGATTTTGTTGGCACTACCGTGAATCCCGCTTCCAACCTTCTACAGACCGGATATGATGCAATTAGAGCTTTTCCAATAAGTAATATTACGAATACTCTAACTGTCACCATCAACAATTCTTCAATGAGCATCAACATGTCAGATCTTATTGATCCTCTTATGAGATACAACCAATGTCATTCAGCGCAAGAATACTTTTACAGCACATCCCCAAGTATGCAAGACCAATACCAAGAGTACGCTGATGGTGCAGGTGCAGTGAATAATCCTCTGGCAGGATATCAAGACAATTCATATGAAACCCCAAGGGGAGCATTTCCATATACAATTACAAACCATACAAATACGACTGCAACGGTGAATACCGTGCTGACTGAAAACCTATTCCTATCTCCATTCATCTGGGGTAAGATTCAGCAATCAGGATTGTTGGGCGTACAAGAGATTTCTTTTAATTTTACATTTGTGCCTAATCTGTCTAGACTATGGTGTCACAGTAATGCAGGAGGATCCACTCTTACATCTGTAAACGTTACCATTGGACAGCCTACTATGCTCTTCAAATATGTATCCATGAAAAGTACTCAGAAAATTCCAAAAATAATTCAATACCCATTCTACAATGTAGACAGGTATCCCACGGATGCTGGAGTCGCAATCGCGCCTGGAGCTTCGATAACTCTTCCCGGTGCAAATATTCAGCTAAGATCGATACCTAAGCAAATTTATGTATTCGCAAGAGAAAGAAATGCTGATAGATCATTTACTACGACTGATACATACTTTGGAATTGAAAATATCAACTTGAATTGGGATAACAACTCTGGACTATTGGCCTCCGCATCCAAACAAGATTTATATGACATTAGCGTTAGGAACGGATGTACACTATCTTGGCCTCAGTGGTCGGGCGATACAACTAGAACCATAGGAGCCACCCAAACTACAATAGGAACAGTAGGATCAGTACTGAACCTTGCTTTCGGAAAAGATATTGGATTGACCGCTACCCAAGCCCCTGGACAGCTAGGAACGTTCCAAATGCAAATGAATGTTACAGTCACCAATAAAAATAGAACCAGAGCGATCATTCCAACTCTCTATGTAGTCGTCGTATCCGAAGGAACCCTGATCATTGCTGAGAACAGAGCAATACAAGAAATCGGAATCGTAACGAAAGATGATGTATTGAACGCAGCTGGAAGACCTGTCATCCCCTATGAAGATATTGATACAGTGTATGGAGGAAATTTCCTGGATAGCATTAAAAGATTTGGTAGTACTCTGTGGAAAGGGTTGAAGAAATACGGACCTCCAGCATTAAAAGCCGCAACTACTTTGGCGCCTCTATTGGCTCTAGGTGAAGATGGTGAATATTATCCAATGGATCAACAAGAAATGAGGCAGCTAGCTGCTGGAAAGAGAGGAGGTGTATTACTAGGAGGTAGAAAGTTAACGAGAAGATATATGATGAAAAGATTGACTAGTGTATAAAAATGTCAATCAGCAACTTATCCGTTGAGAATCCCAATTCGAATATAAAGATAGGCACATTAGTGCTAGATGGTAGTGAAGTATCGTATGGAAATTTCATACCCACTTTATCAAATTTGGTAAATGTATTCTCGATCACAGGACCAAGATGTATATACTCCAAAACAGGAGCCACATATGATGTTGCATTTGAAGCCATAGCATCAGAAAACGTGGCTGTAAACCCCTCTTCTTTTGAATTCGAACTGAATGACTTTCCCAACATATCTTTTGCATCCGTACTGGACGCCATTGGCGTAGGTATTAAAGTTTCAGGTCTGGGCATAGGTGTTGTGGCAGAATTAACATCCGTAATAGGAACGAACAGATTAAAATTAACGTGGCAGATTGTTGGACCCACAAATGTAGGTGAAATAGCCGTACAGATAACATTTTATCAAGAAGATTAAAAACACATCTCATGTCTCTGAATAGAGACCCGAGATAATATATACATATAAAATATGAGCATATCAAATCTAACTTTAGCTGATACAGAAAAGAGTTGGGCAGATATATCCGTGGACGTCGTCACAGCCAAATCAATTTCATTATTCAACGGTGATATCGTCAGTGGACAATTTATACCAGTGCTGTCAAATTTTGTTAATATCACATCCACTACAAATCTCATAGCCTGGTACTCTAGGGTGGGAAGGACATTTATTGTATACGTCGGTGTGGAAATAACAGAATTGGCCATAAATACTCTGACTACGTTTGATATAGACATGTCTGGTATTCCTGGATTTACTAACGCTTTCAATGTTGGAGCTTCGGTTAGTAAAGATCAACCTGGTGTAGTTCCTCCTGGCACAACCTCCATCCCTGGTACTGGAGTCCTAATGTCTGGTTCTTTAATTATGAACTGTAGCTATATCTCATCTCAACAACCTCCATCAAGTTCTAGATTCAATGTTTCAATGATATCTTTCGGATTGTAAACAATATTTCGTGTCCTAATGTGGGACCTGAAATATTCAATGTTCTCTTTTTGTGCGCCATCGCATGCCAACTTTACATTCAATGTAGAGGGTAGGGTCTTTGTATTCTTTTGCAAATTTCTTCAAAACATTCGCTAAATGTATCTTAATTATTTTACCCAAATTTGATGGAAGTTCTGTTATCATGCGCAGTACAACTTTTACAGGAGTATATATATATTTATCCTCCCCTATTTTTACATTTCCGAAAATGGTGATTACAAGTTTACCTCTTTTTAATACATCTAATTCATTCCATGATTCTTTGACCTGGTCAAGTAAAACCGATCTCACATGTACAGAATTTGGAGTTATCCTCGAAGTTGGTGTTCGTCTCACTCGAAAATAATTCTTGGCATCATATTTATTATCAACACGAACCCAAGACTTCTTTTTACCTTTGTATGCTGGCATTTTTATATGCACGTAGAATATACATTTAGAAATTCATTTCGTGTCCTAATGCGGGACCTGAAATATTCAATATGTATTGTTTCTTTGGGTGCGGGGATTCCAAACTGCGTCAAATTTGGTTTTCATATAGAGATTGGGATTGCCCTTATATAGAATTTCACATGCAGCTGAATTGCGTTTTATTTCGTTCTTGACCCTTGTAGTTAAATCTGTCGGAAGAGTATTTTCCACATCCACGTACAATATCGCCTCTTTATTAAAAATAATATCTTTTACATCATTTTTGCTCGATAGGAAATAGGGGATTTTGATCGTCAGCACACCCTCTTTTACCACATCGGGGTTATTCCCTACCTTTTCCATCCAGATTTTCTCAAGATTGGCGACCAATGATTCTATTATATAATCCGTAGATTGCTTATCATCTTCCTCTCCACAAAAACCTGTTTGACCATCGGATTTAGACATTTCTAAATGCACGTAGAATATACATTTAGAAATTCATTTCGTGTCCTAATGTAGGACCTGAAATATTTTTATTAAACCACAAGTAGATCATCACTAACGCTACTGTTAGATTCGTAATAAA
>Ga0208771_1001458_pt1 | contig 12443 bp, 10 predicted proteins | sample AntAceMetag02UKX_FD_184775 | JGI IMG/M metagenome (GOLD analysis project Ga0208771, IMG submission 184775) | Saline lake microbial communities from Ace Lake, Antarctica - Antarctic Ace Lake Metagenome 02UKX (SPAdes) (version 2) | ecosystem: Environmental > Aquatic > Non-marine Saline and...
AGTGATCAAATATCTAATAAAGTTATGGCTTCTGGTCTGTCTGTAGAATCGCAAGTTACAACAATCCTGATGGCTATTCTTTCACCTCTGCTTGGTCTGCTTGCAGACAATTTTGGAATCGGTATTGCCCTCGCTGGTTTAGGAGGTTTGATGTTTGTATGTTCTTTTTTTGCTAAAATATACTCGAAATAAAAAAAATATAAATAAGTTGCACATTTTAGACTTGTTGCTTGACTTTTAATAATATTTTTCTTATAATTATAAGTTTTAATCTTCTCTGGTTCGGAATCAGAGTAATTAACCCGCATTATTCACAGTCTGTATTTCCTTATATTTATAATGTAACTGTACAGGCATTATATTTTTAAAGGAAGCGGGATAACCTGAATTATTAATTGATTGAGCAAGATAAACCATGAAATTAAGTTATAAATTCAACAATCGCCTTATTTATTGATAATAAAGCAATTATAGTTATATAAATTTGTGTCTATGAATAATTCAGGTTAAATATAGTAATAATTAATTGTATTTGTAATATGATTTGATATTGTGAAGGAGAAGCGTATGATAAAGATTAACCCGGGAAATGTGATTGAATTATTATCGAAAAATTTATTAGTAGATGGGTATGACATTATCGTTGATTTGGAGAAGAGTCAAGGCAGTTATTTACAAGATGCACGAAATGGAAGAAAGTACCTGGATTTTTTTACATTTTTTGCAACGCTGCCGGTTGGTCTGAATCATCCAAAAATGCTAAATTCTGAATTTAAACAAAAAATGCTCAGGGCAGCCATAAATAAACCATCAAATTCTGATTTTTACACTGTTGAAATGGCAGAGTTTGTGAATACGTTTTCACGGGTTGCCGTGCCGGATTTCCTCCCATATTTATTTTTCATTAGTGGTGGCGCTTTAGCTGTTGAAAATGCACTTAAAACAGCCTTTGATTGGAAAATACAATTAAATTTTCAAAAGGGTCATAAGAAAAAATTAGGGACAAAGATTTTGCATTTTCAACAAGCTTTCCATGGCAGAACTGGCTATACACTTTCACTAACAAATACTGCTGACCAGCGCAAGACAAAATATTTTCCCAAATTTGATTGGCCCAGGGTATTGAACCCGAAAATTACTTTTCCTCTTAACGAAGAAAATTTAAAAAAAGTGGAACAGACCGAGCAAATCAGCATTGAACAAATTAAGCAGGCGATCAAAGATAATCCAAATGACATAGCAGCAATTATTATTGAGCCTATCCAGGGAGAAGGTGGTGATAACCATTTCCGAAAGGAATTTTTTCATGAATTAAGAACTATCGCCGATGAAAATGATATTCTTCTTATTTTTGATGAAGTACAATCTGGGCTGGGTGTTACTGGTAAAATGTGGGCTTATCAGAATTATGATGTGAAACCGGATATTGTTGCATTCGGCAAAAAGATGCAGGTTTGCGGAATCATGGTTAGTAGAAGAATAGACAGTGTAGAGAATAATGTTTTCGTTGAATCCAGTCGTCTTAATTCAACCTGGGGCGCTAATCTGGTTGACATGGTGCGCAGTAGGCGATATTTAGAAATTATTGAGGAAGATGATTTAGTAAACAATGCAGCGAAAGTTGGGGGATATTTCCAGGATAAGCTGTTAGCAATTCAAGAAAAATTTGAAAATAAAGTAACCAATGTGCGCGGCAAAGGATTGTTTATTGCTTTTGATTTACCAAACGCAGAAATACGAGATCAATTTATGGTTGAAGCACAAAAACAGAATATGTTAGTGCTGAAGTGCGGAGAGAGATCGATCCGTTTTCGTCCTTCACTCAATGTTACAAGCGATCATGTTGATGAGGCGATTTCAATTGTTAATAAGTGTTTGGGGATTCTTGCTTAGTCTAAAAAGATTATTTGCGTGCTAAAATGTATTCCCATCCTCCCCAAATGGAACACTGATTTAACGGATAAAACGGATCACGCCTAAAGGCGGATGCGACTTGGCGCATTTACACAGATTTTATTTTTTGGAGTTAAGAGTATTTGGAATTAGAACATTCCGGAAAACTATACCTGGTCAGCACACCAATCGGAAATTTGAAAGATATTTCTTTCCGTGCGCTGGAGGTTTTATCAGAAGTTGATTTAATCGCAGCAGAGGATACACGGCATGCTGGAGTTCTTTTAAAACATTATGACATTCAAACTCCAACAACCAGTTTTTATGATTTTAATAAAGAAAAGAAAACGCCGGGATTAATTAACAAACTAAAAGCTGGGAATTCAATAGCGCTAATTTCTGATGCTGGTACGCCGGGGATTTCTGATCCTGCCTTTTACTTTGTCAGGGAGGCGATAAAAGAAAATATTACGATCGAGGCAATCCCTGGAGCAACCGCATTTGTGCCAGCATTAATTCTCTCTGGGTTGCCAACAGATCGATTCATATTTGAAGGCTTCTTACCGCAAAAAAAAGGAAGACAGACGCGACTAAAAGAGTTAGCTGAAGAGAAACGAACGATTATTTTATACGAATCGCCAAAAAGAATCTTGAAAACGTTGTCTCATTTAAAAGAATATTTAGGAAATCGTCGTGTATCAGTTTCACGTGAATTAACGAAAAAATTCGAAGAAGTATATCGAGGCTCTCTTGATGATGTGTGTGAGAATCCCAATAAGATTAAAACAAAGGGAGAGTTTGTCATTGTAATTGAGGGAAAATCATTAAAAAAACATCAAAAAAATTAAATTGAAAGGTTCATTTTGAAGATAAAAATTATTTTCTTACCAACCTGGATTAAAGACTCGTTTTTAAAATTACTTGTACCAATAGTCGATTTCTTCGTCAAGAGAAGGCTGAATCCTAATCACTTTACAACGCTTGGCTTGATTTTAAGCATACCTGCCGCCTATTTATTTGGAACAGGTTACTTGCGATTAGGTGGAGTTTTAATGCTTATCGGCGGTATTTTTGATATCATCGATGGAAAGGTCGCCAGAGCGACAAATCGAGTGACAAAGTTTGGCGCTCTTTATGATTCAACACTTGACAGATATTCTGAAGTGATGATATTTTTTGGTTTAGCTTATTATTTTGTCACTTCTTACTGGCAGGTTGGCGATTTCAATTTATCATTAATTACTGCTCTGGCTGTATCAGTGGCAATTGGCGGATCGGTTATGACGAGTTATGTTCGCGCAAGAGCAGAAGGTCTCGGAATGGAATGCAAGGTTGGTGTGATGCAGAGATCAGAAAGGGTTGTTATCATTGCGTTTGGTGCTATTTTTCATCAATATACCCTGGTTGTTGCAATTTTTATTGTGGCAATTTTTTCAAATGTCACAGCGATTCAACGTTTATATTATGTTTGGAAATCTGAGAATTTAATAAAAAAAGAGCCTGCAACAGAAGATGAGATAGATTAAATATTAAGCATTTTTTTTAAATTATGCTCACAGCTCGGAGAAAAAATCATGTATGTTTTTATGTTAAAATCAAAAATCCATCGCGCGATAGTGACAGGTGCCAATTTAAGCTATGAAGGAAGCATCGCGATTGATAAAAAATTGATGGAAGCGGCAAAACTTTTACCTTTTGAAAAAGTAAATGTTCTAAATATTAATACAGGTGCCAGGGCAGAAACTTATGTGATTGAAGGTGAACCTAACTCAGGTGAAATTTGTTGTAATGGAGCATTAGCGAGATTAGCTGAAGTTGGGGATTTAGTAATTATTCTTTCATATTGTATGGTTGATGAAAATAAAGCGAGCACAATAATTCCGACAATTGTTCATGTTGATAATAAAAATAAAATAGTAACATAAATTACGCAAGTAAAATTATTTCAGGAGGTAGAGTAGTGAAAGAAACAACGACAATTAAAAAACCAACGGGTAAATTAGGTGTATTATTACCAGGTTTAGGCGCTGTTGGAACAACGTTTATCACTGGTGTCGAAGCTGTTCGAAAAGGAATTGCAAAACCGTTTGGCTCGCTCACTCAAATGGGCACTATTAGACTTGGGAAAAGAACAGAAAAAAGAGCTCCAAAAATAAAAGATTTCGTTGAATTGGCTGAATTAGATGATTTGGTCTTTGCTGGTTGGGACATATTCGAGGACAATGTTTATGAATCGGCATTGAATGCTGGCGTTCTTAAAAAAGAATTACTGGATCAAGTAAAGCCAGAAATTGAAAAAATAAAACCGATGAAAGCAGTTTTTGACCAGAATTATGTTAAAAGGCTAACTGGTACAAATGTAAAAAAAGCTTCAACAAAATATGATCTGGCGCAAATGTTGATTGAAGATATTCATAATTTTAAAGAAAAGAATAACCTCGATCGCATGGTAACTGTCTGGTGCGCCAGTACAGAGATTTTCATGGAATCAGATCCGGTACACCAAACCATTGAAACTTTTGAAAAAGCATTGAAGGAAAATCATCCTGCAATAGCGCCAAGTATGATCTATGGATATGCTTCAATTGCTGCGGGTGTTCCCTTTGTCAATGGCGCTCCCAATCTTACTGTTGATATTCCAGCATTAATTGAATTCGCCAAACAGAAGAACGTAGCTGTTTCTGGTAAAGATTTTAAAACCGGGCAGACATTGATGAAAACTATTCTTGCGCCCGGCTTAAAAGCGAGAATGCTTGGCTTAAATGGCTGGTTCTCAACAAATATTTTAGGTAACCGGGATGGCGAAGTTCTGGATGATCCGGAATCATTTAAAACAAAAGAAGTAAGCAAATTGTCAGTTTTAGACTATATTTTGCAACCAGAAGTTTATCCTGATTTGTATAAAGATATTTATCATAAAGTACGTATCAATTATTACCCGCCTTCCGGCGATAATAAAGAGGGCTGGGACAATATCGATATTTTCGGCTGGCTGGGATATCCGATGCAGATAAAAGTAAATTTCCTGTGCCGTGATAGTATTCTGGCAGCACCCATCGTACTTGATCTGGCATTGTTTAGTGATCTGTCACAAAGATGCGGATGGGGTGGAATTCAGGAGTGGCTTTCTTTTTACTTCAAAAGCCCAATGGTTGCTCCTGAACTTTATCCGGAACACGATCTATTCATTCAATTGATCAAATTGAAAAATACTTTAAGATATCTCAAAGGTGAAGAACTTATCACACATTTGGGAATGGAGTATTATGATTAATTTTTTTGATACAATATATTGTATGTTAAAGTGAGGTTTAGTCAAGCTTCGTTAAACTCGAAACTCTAGTACATTTAGTATAACTTAGAGCAATTGTTAATAATAGAGTGGCTGGAAAATTGATCTTCCAACCACTCTTTCAATATTTAATTATTTTTAAAATAGAGTGTTTCCCCAGGGCGGCGAGCCGCAAAATTAAACACCTAAAAATACTGAATCTCACTGAAAAAAGCATTTAGAAAATAAAAAAAATAATTCGGTGAATTTCAGTGTTTTCAGTGTCTATTTAAAAATTCTTTTGCAAAAAAACGTTTGTATTGTTACCATTTTAAATTTGAAAAAAAACTATGAAGACTTGACTGACAATACTATAAATTAGCAACCGTAGAGGCAAATTTGCGGCACGGCAATCCATTAAAAAATATTTTAAAAACATCTATACCTGCTGTTATCGACCTGTCATCTCAAACGATCTATTTTACGATTGAAGCAATTTTTATTGGAAGAATTAGTTCGGCAGCTTTTGCAGGTCAGGGGTTGGCAATTCAAGTGATTATTGCTTTTTTAACGATCATTATCACTTTCATCGTAGGAAGTTCTTTGATAATTGCGCGTCATGTGGGCGCTGACCAACCAAGAGAAGCTAACCATGTATTGGGACAGGCAGTAATGATCAGCGTTGCCATTTCCTTTGTCTATGCTGTTGTGTGGTATTTCGGGGGAGTGTACATTTTTCAATTTATTGAAGAAGGAGGATCTGTTGAAGCACAGCGCGCCGGTATTTCTTATCTTCGAATTGTTGCCATGTTCGCACCTGTCATTATTACAAATCTCGTTGCAGTAGGTTGTATTCGCGGCGCCGGGGACACGCACTGGTCAATGATCGTTAATGTTACAATAAACGGAATAAATGTTATTTTAGCTCCATTGTTTATTTTTGGCTGGTTTGGATTTCCGAGATGGGAAGTAGAAGGAGCTGCATTAGCGCTTGGAATTTCGCATTCCATCGGTTTATTGATGACATTATATATTTTAAGAACCAGGAAATCAGTTCTCTTTTTATCATTCAATGAATTATCCAGACCCAATTTTAAAACTTTTAAGCGTTTGTTAAAAACAGGAATTCCTACAACCGTGGAACAATTAGTCTGGGCAATTGGATTGTTAATTGTTTCTATTTATGCGGCAATGTTAGGGAAAGATTACCTGGCAGCTCACATGGCATTTAATAAAATTCAAAATGTTCTTTCTATGGCATATCTGGGTTTTAGCATGGGAGCAATGACGCTTATGGGGCAGCATCTCGGCGCAGAAAGAAAAGAGCTGGCAGAGAGAACCGCAAAAGCGACAAGCTGGGTTGGCTTGGTGTTTTCAACTATAATTGCTGTAACGTTGATTTTTTGTTCCAAATCGATACTTTCTATTTTTACACAGGAAAGTAACGTTCTAAAAATTGGTCATAGCGCAATGATAATTTTCGCGCTTGTTCAAATTCCAAAATCTGTCGATGGTGTGGTTATTGGAAATTTGCGTGGCGCTGGTGATCTTAAATGGTTGATGTACATGACTATGATTGGTGTTTTTACTCTGGAAATTTGCGGCAATTGGGTGACAGCTTTTATTTTACATTTTGGGATCGCTGGATTATGGGGAATTCACCTGATGGATGAATCGATGAGATTGGCAGTTAATTACTGGCGTTTTAGAGGCGGTAGATGGAAATCAATGAAAGTTTAGAAAGAATGTCTGGATTTTTAATTACATTTGAGGGTATTGATTTCTGCGGGAAATCAGTACAAATAGAGAGACTGGTAAATAAATTAAAGACTCAAAATATTCCGTTTGTATTGCTGAGGGAACCAGGCGGCACAATTTATTCGGAAAAAATTCGTGATGTTTTATTGACCAAAGAAAAGGAAGAAATGAGTTCTATTACTGAATTCCTGCTTTTTTCGGCAGCCAGGGCTCAGATTGTTAAGAAAAAAATAATACCAGCCTTACAAAAAGGATACTTTGTTATTTGCGACCGATACTATGATTCAAGTACCGCGTACCAGGGTTACGGGCGAGGAATTGATCTTCAAAAAATCAACCAGATCAATAAATTTGCCACTGAGGGAATTAAGCCAGACCTGACATTTTTGATCGACATCGATATTGATGAAATGGAAAACAGAAAAGAGAAACTGAACAGTGACTTAGATCGAATGGAGAATCAGGCAAAAGATTTCTTTGTAAAAGTTAGAAATGGTTACCTGGCGATAGCACGTCAAGAAAAAAAACGTTTTCTAATTATTGATGGAAAAAATAGGATCGATTCCATCGCGATTGAAATTTGGGATAGAGTAGAAAAATTATTATCAGATAGAAATTAAATTAAAATTATTCACCAAAGAGGTTGAAATCATGAAAAACAAACAGAGATATTTATCATTAATTCTTATTATTATTTTGGTTGCCAGCGGTACATTTCTGGGAGGTTGGATCGCCAATGAGACAAAAACACCCAAACCTGATTATTATTTTGAAATTGAAAAAAATATTGCTCTCTTTGGAAAAGTGTATGAAGAGGTAACAAAACTGTATGTTGAAGAAATTGATCCTGAAAAATTCATGAAAGCCGGGATCGATGGCATGTTACGGACACTTGATCCTTATACAATGTTTATTGAACAGGAAGGTAACAAGGAACTTCGCATTATGACTTCTGGTAAATATGGCGGCGTTGGTATGCGAATCGCCAAAAGAGATGGCTGGGCTACCGTAGTTGATCCGCCGTTTGAAGGAACGCCATCTGCAAGAGCTGGAATCCGCGAAGGTGATAGAATAATTGAGGTAGATGGAAAATCGACAGAGAAATTGACCATCACCGAAACCGCCCAACACTTAAGAGGAAAGATCGGTACGGAAGTGAACATTAAAATGAGTCGCATTGGCGAGGCTAACCCACTTGAATTCCGGTTAATTCGTGCGGAAATAAAGGTCAGTGATGTCTCTTACGCCGGGTTTATTCAGGATAAAATCGGTTATGTTCGTCTGGGACAGTTTTCCCGTTATGCCGGAAAACAGGTGCACGATTCTATCGCTGTACTGAAAGACCAGGGAATGGAAAGTTTAATTCTCGATTTGCGGGGAAATCCCGGGGGGTTGTTAGAGTCCGCGGTTCAGGTTGCATCAAGTTTTGTCAATAAAGGGGACTTGGTCGTTTATACAAAAGGTCGCGGTTCTAATTCTGATAAAGAATATCGATCACAGGTTCAGCCAATTTGGGCAGATAAGCCGCTCGTTGTTTTGGTTGATGGCTATAGCGCTTCTGCTTCTGAAATTGTTTCAGGAGCTATTCAGGATCTTGATCGCGGGGTGATTATCGGTTCTCCAACATTTGGTAAAGGACTTGTTCAAACGGTTATTCCATTGACGAGAGATGGGAATTCTTTAAAAATTACTTCGGCAAAATATTACATTCCCAGCGGCAGGTTAATTCAAAAGCCAGATTTCATCCGAAAGAAAGATATTATCTGGGATTATGAAAGTAAAGAAGATACAACAAAAAAAGAAGAGCAAGTCTATTTTACTGTTGCAAAGAGAAAAGTGAAAGGCAGTGGCGGCATTACGCCTGATATAAATATTGAATCACCAAAAATTTCATCATTAGTAATTAATTTGATAATGAAATCAATGTTTTTTAATTTTGCTTTAGAATATGCTTCAAATAATGGAAATTTGGAAAAGGATTTTGTGATTGATGAAAAATTAATCTCTGAATTTAAAGATTTTTTAAAAGACAAAAATTTTACTTATAAAACTGAAGCAGAGAATCATATCGCTGCATTAGAAAAAGTTATTGAAAAAGAAAAATATTCAGGCGATATTTTAACTTCTTTCAATAATTTTAAAAAGAATGTTGAGTCGGTTAAAAAAAATGACTTTGAAAGAGACCTGGAACTAATTAAAAGAAGATTGAGAGCAGAAATAGCTGCCAAACTTTGGGGAACTAAAGGAAAATACGAAAGCGAATTCAAGTGGATGCCTGAAATTAAAAAAGCTATCGAAGTTTTAACGAAACAGGAGGAATATCTTTCTTTGTTGAATAGTGCTGATAGTAAGTAAAGTTTCAAGTTCAAAGTTACAAGCACGTTCAAAGTTGAAAGCAGATAATTTTGTAACAAAGCGGTTTTGTATATAAGAAGTTCATTTTTTGCATAATCTTCCTTCGGTAGATTTGTACAATAGATCGAAGATGCGCCATCTTATTTGGAGCATTGATTCGACTATGGAAAATGTGCAAAAACAATTCACGCAAAACCGCGAAGCTCGCAAAGTTATGACAGCATATTTTTCTTGGCGCTCTTTGCGGCTTTGCGTGAGATTTTTAATAAATTTTTTTAAAAATAACACCTGTATAGTTACCTTACTAAAATATTGATGTAAACAGACTATGAAATTTTTGAGTGTAATAGAATAAATATTAACTATAAAATTTAAGGAGAATGGTGAATGAGTGAAAAATATGTCTATAATTTTGGAAAAGGAAAAGCAGAAGGTGATGCTACAATGAAGGAACTCCTTGGTGGAAAGGGTTCAAATCTTGCTGAGATGTCTAACCTGGGAATGCCAGTTCCGGCAGGGTTTACTATTTCGACAGAAGTGTGTTCAACATACTTCGAGAATGGTGGTCAATACGAAGACGCTGTGAAAGAACAAGTTGAAGAAGGTGTAAAACATATTGAAAAAATTATGGGGGCAAAATTTGGTGACCCGGATAACCCGCTGTTGGTATCAGTACGATCAGGAGCGCCTGCCTCAATGCCGGGAATGATGGACACTGTTTTGAATTTAGGGTTGAATGAAATAACTGTTCAGGGAGTAATTAAACAATCAAATAATAAAAGATTTGGCTGGGATTCATACCGCCGCTTTGTTCAAATGTACGGTGATGTTGTATTGGGAATGAAACCAGAAACCAAGGAAGAGGAAGATCCATTTGAAGTAATTATTAAAAAGATAAAAGAAGATAGGGGCGTTGAGAACGATACTGAATTGACAGCAGATGACTTGATTGAATTAGTGACTTTGTTCAAAGCTGAAATTAAAAAGAGAACTGGCAGCGATTTTCCAACTGATCCCTGGGAGCAACTTTGGGGATCAATTGGTGCTGTGTTCGGTTCCTGGAATAATCCACGGGCGCTTACATACCGGAAATTAAACAACATTCCAGCGCATTGGGGAACCGCAGTAAATGTTCAAGCCATGGTCTTTGGGAATATGGGTGATGACTGTGCCACAGGCGTTGCTTTTACCCGCGACCCTGCTACCGGTGAAAACAAGTTTTACGGAGAGTATTTGGTGAATGCCCAGGGTGAAGATGTAGTTGCTGGTATTCGAACTCCGCAACCCGTAAACGAAACGACTAAAAGTGAAGCGAGTCAAAAAACATTGCAAGAAATAATGCCCAAAGCTTATGCGAACTTAGAGGCAATTTACCAGAAGCTGGAAAATCACTACAAAGATATGCAGGATATTGAGTTCACTATTCAAAAAGGAACCTTGTGGATGCTGCAAACACGCACCGGAAAACGTACCACAGAAGCCGCTGTTCGTATTGCTGTGGAAATGGTGGAACAAGGTTTAATTGATAAAAAAACCGCAGTGATGCGAATCGATGCCGAACAATTAGATCAATTACTTCATCCGACATTTGACCCGCAGGCAAAAAAGAAAGTGATCACTTCTGGTTTGCCAGCTTCACCAGGCGCCGCTACCGGACGCATTGTATTTCATGCTGATGATGCCGAAGAATGGGCAAATAGAGGAGAAACAGTTTTATTGGTTCGTATTGAAACTTCACCCGAAGATATTGGCGGTATGAATGTGGCAAAAGGCATTTTGACCGCTCGCGGCGGAATGACTTCACATGCCGCTGTTGTTGCCCGCGGAATGGGAATCTGCTGTGTAGCCGGCTGTGGCGCATTGAAAATTGACTATAAAACAAAAACCATGACTGTTAATAGTAATGTTTACAAAGAAGGTGATTGGATTTCTCTGGATGGCTCTGAAGGTGAAGTCATCGAAGGCAAAGTTCCTACTGTACAGCCCAAACTTTCCGGAAATTTTGGGATATTGATGGAGTGGGCTGACGGTGTTCGTAAATTGGGAATTCGCACTAATGCAGACACTCCGCACGACGCAACTGTAGCTCGAAAATTTGGCGCTGAAGGTATTGGATTGTGTCGAACCGAGCACATGTTTTTTGAAGGTGACCGCATTAAAGCAGTCCGCGAAATGATCCTTGCTGAAGATAAAGAAGGTAGAAAAAAAGCACTGGCAAAATTGCTTCCTTATCAGCGAGATGATTTTTACGGCATCTTTAAAGCAATGCACGATTTGCCAGTAACCATCAGAACTTTGGATCCGCCTCTTCATGAGTTCTTGCCACATGAAGACGACAGCCAGGAAGAAATGGCAAAAGAGATGGGCATCACTAAAGAAGAAGTTAAAGCCAAAGTGGAATCGCTTCATGAATTTAATCCCATGTTAGGGCATCGCGGCTGCCGTTTAGGAGTTACCTATCCTGAAATTACTGAAATGCAAGCCCGCGCCATTATTGAAGCTGCCTGCAAATTGAAAAAGGAAGGCGTAAATGTTCTTCCAGAAATAATGATTCCGCTCATTGGGACAAAAGAAGAGTTGAGCGATCAGAAGACAGTTGTTGTGAAAGTCGCTGAACAAGTTCAAGAAGAGATGGGCGTGAAAGTTGATTATTTGGTCGGAACAATGATCGAGATTCCGCGTGCCGCCTTAACAGCCGACCTGGTTGCTGAGGACGCTCAATTCTTTTCATTCGGAACTAACGATCTTACCCAGATGACTTTCGGGTACAGTCGTGATGATGCTGGCACATTTTTAAAGGAATACGTAAACAAAGATATTCTGCCGGATGATCCATTCCAGACCTTAGATCAAAAAGGCGTCGGTCAATTAGTCGAAATCGCTGTTAAAAAAGGTCGCTCAACCAAACCTGATTTGAAGATCGGCATTTGTGGCGAACACGGCGGTGATCCCCGTTCTATTGATTTTTGCCATCGGGTCGGAATGAACTACGTGAGTTGTTCGCCTTTCCGAGTGCCAATTGCAAGGTTGGCAGCAGCCCAGGCAGCGATCACTAATAAATAATTTACAGATGTTTTTACTTAAAGCGATGGCATCTGTAAAGTAAAATTAAGAAAAGCGGTTGGTAGTTTTTAAAAATTACTGATCGCTTTTTTTTATACTGGCA
>Ga0208771_1001468_pt1 | contig 12397 bp, 9 predicted proteins | sample AntAceMetag02UKX_FD_184775 | JGI IMG/M metagenome (GOLD analysis project Ga0208771, IMG submission 184775) | Saline lake microbial communities from Ace Lake, Antarctica - Antarctic Ace Lake Metagenome 02UKX (SPAdes) (version 2) | ecosystem: Environmental > Aquatic > Non-marine Saline and Alkaline...
TTACCACCGCAGTATTTGTGGAGACACCCTAATGGTTTACGTGGATGATTATCCCGGACGTGTCGGAGGAATGCGGATGACCCGCATGGCCGCTAAGTCCGAGGCCGAGCTGGACCGGATGGCAGTCGCAGTCGGGCTGCACATCGTGTGGAAACACCGGTGTCAGAGAACAGTATATTACAACCTCAGCAAGGCGAAGCACAACAAGGCCGTTGATTTGGGTGCGGTACCGATCACGGCAGCCGAGATGAGTCGTAAGTTCTTTTCGGGGGAGGAAAACATGAAGTTGGCCACGGAGCTGCAATATGCCCGACATGCCTTAGCCAAGCAGTCGGAAAGCGGGGAGACGATCCAATGACAGCAGCAAACGAGAACCAAAAAGACACCCGCATCGCGGAACTCGAAACCCGGGTACGGGAACTGGTTTCTGAGGTAGAGGCGTCGCACCAAGAAACCAAGAATCTGGCACACACCCTGCGCCAGGTCAAAGCGGAGAAGTTCAGGCTTCAGCGCAAGGTCGAAGAGTGTGAAACTGTTCGGTAGGTTGTTCCCTGGGGCTTGCCTCCAAGGCATCCCAGGCGTATAGTGAATCCTACCTGGCGAAAGGGCGGTAAACAGTGGACGTAAGCGCATTCTCCTCCGTGTACGTACATAAGCTGGTATCCTTTATGGATGCCAACGACCCCGAAATCGAGCTATGTGATTACATCCAGCTTGATACCCCGTGTGAGCGGGACGTGGTCTTTTCCAGTTACAGGCTGTTCTCTGAAGCGAATCAAGCCTACACACAGCACCCAAGACTGGCAAAGACTCTGTACCCCGAGCTTGAAACTCAACAGCTCAGTCTGCATTTCCACTTCCTGATCCTCGATATTGATTCCCCCGATCACACCCCTCTGGTGGACCTCCCGGACCCCGATGGGTTCATTACGACAGTGATCATGGCGTTGGAGGGTATGGAAACACCCCCCTCATGCGTCTATTCGACCCGTGCAGGCTTCCGAGCGCTCTGGTACCTGTCTACACCCATAACCGATCCCGACGAGTGGGACGGGCGTCAAATGGGCATGATAAAGGCCACACAGAAGACCGACATACCCGAGGAGTGTGTTGATGTCACGGCCGCGCAGTGGTCCCGGTTGTTCCGCGCACCCAACGTACACAGGCGTGGGTACCCCGCTATCGAGAGCGTCGACCACAAATACTACATGTTCACCGAATCCGAGAGATACTACGATCCCGAGGCCTTCGACATAGCCATCGTGCCCCGCACACTATCTGTGGTGACCGACGTCGAGGCCCCGGACCCGATCGAAGCCCTCAACCTGGTCGAATGCCTGCAGGATGGTGTGATCCGTCCGACAGTGTTCGGCAAGCTGGCACGTACCAAGCTGAGAGGTACTATAGCGTTCAGCGCGGCATTCGATGAATGCTACGAGATTCCCCCCGGCCAACGGGACCACACGGTCTGCTCTATCGTAGGTACTGCCCTGAACCGGCTGCCCGATGCATCCTTGATTGAGGTGTATGGGTTGTTCGTGGCTGTTGCCCAAGCGATGGGGTTGGACCAGAGTGGGATGCCGTTCACGGAACTCCTCTGGAACAAGATTCAACGCTTCGGCGCTCAGCGCGAAATGCAAAAGCAACAAGACAAGGTACTGGAAAAAGAGCTCAAGGAAATGACCCCGATTGAGCGGTGTGTTTTGGGGATGCAGAAATGGGTTCCCCGGAGCTCAGCCCCCGACCTCTATGCCGATGAGGAGTTGGCTTGGGAGTACATCCGGAGCCACGCATTCGCTAACCACGCAGACCGGTATTACAAGCTCACCGAGCACGGGGTCTATGCTACTGCCGGCGACCGTAAGAACCAGCTCCAAGCGACGATAAAGCACGACACGTTCATGCGAGGCCTGCTCGGGACGGTCAACAAGGGTCAGCTACGGGTACCAACCCCGGCAAATATTATGGCAAACAACACATCGGTTGTCTACGATATCGAGATGATACCAGAAGCGACCGGCGGACGCATAAGCGACATCAACACAGACCGCGCCACACTGGTGGTCGGTATGTACCGAATCGACCCGAAGCTGGCGTCAGAGTTCAACGCAGATGTGGACGACTGGCTGAAGAGTTGGACTGGCAACCACTACCAAGACATCTGTCGGTGGATCGCGTGGTCATTGGCGTTCAAGGAAGGCCCGACGTGTGCACTATCGATCCAAGGATTCCCGGGTATCGGTAAGGGAATGCTTGTCCAAGGCTTGGCTGAAGCCCTTGAAGTCCCCAACATCATGTATGGGGAAGAGTTGGTTGGTGATTTCCGCGCCACGCTGAAGAAGACACCCTTCATCTGTGTGAACGAGGGTTGGCCGATCGTCTCTAAGCGTCACCATCCAGCCAACCTGGTGCGGGAATTGATAGGCAGTTCCCGGTTAGCCATCGACGAAAAGTTCAAATCGGTTACGACCGTCTACAATCCCTGCAGGCTGATCCTGACGGCGAATAACGAGAGTGTCGTATCGGCACTCACTAAGGGTCAGATTCTGGAGCGTGCGGACAAGGAAGCCCTGATCTCGCGTGTCTACCACATGGTAGCTCCCTCGACAGCATTCGGGTGGCTGAGTGCTCGGGGCGGTCGGATGTTCACCAAGGACTGGATCCGGCCCGACGATGGGACAGCAAGCAAAAAGATCCTGGCAAAGCACTTCCTGTGGCTCTACGAGAACCGACACGACTACGGACACAAGGGCAACCGGTTCCTATGTGACGGATCCGACATGCAGGACAACCAGATACACCGCATACTTTCAAGTGACTATCAGTTTACACCGCTCGTTGTTGAGGCTATTTTGAAGCTGATAGGTTTGAGCGTTGGTAATGGCATGATTGGCGGGACATGGGAACGGGATTCCTACCACTACGATGTCGAAGCAGGCATCCTAGAGATTTCCGCAAAAGCTGTAAACGACATTTACCGTCAGTATTTGATGGCTGTTTCCCGCGAACCACTTACAATGCACAAGATCAAACAGGTTCTGCAAAACTTTGCGGTACATGTAGATACGGGTAAGTACTACCTCGACTGTGTGCGCCTGATGTCGTCCGCAATGGGGGATGGATTCACGTGTAAGATCTTAGAGAACATTGCAGCAACACAATATCAACAAAAAACGGGGGAGCGACTTGCAGATAAGTTAAATTGGTGTTAGAATATGTAAGAGCGACTATCAAGGGAAACTCAAAAACATGACCCGAGCAAAACGCAAGTATACATCGGCATCCGCCATATCCACGGCAAGTCAATGCCAGCGTAAATGGTTCATCGAGAAGGTTTGCAAGCTGGCAACACCTCCATTCTCCGCAGGGGCATTCGGTACTGTATTTCACGCAGTCCTTGAGCGGTATTTCCTCAACCAAGAATTGTACCCCAAGGGGTGGTTCATGTACCGTGAGGACTTCGGGAAGGGGTTCCTTACCAGCGTCAACAGGTCTGACCAGCAGCTCATCATCAGCCTTGCGACCGCAGGGATCGAGGGCGGCTACCTGGAACACACACCGGGAACTCAGGTTGAATTGCCGATCCGTCGCAAGCTTTGGGACGCTCCCAACGTGACCTTGATGGGCTCGATCGACAAGGATACCGACTTCGGAATCGAGGATCACAAGACTTCAAGCAACACCAGATACCTACTGTCCCCTGATGACCTACTCTCTGATATTCAGATGACGATTTATGCTCGGGATTGGCTCGACAGGCACCCCAAAGAACCCTCGGTCAACCTTCGGCACAACCAGTTCGTCAAGCGACCACCACGTGCTGATAAGGCCTCGATAGACGCACCTCGGGATTTCGTGTTGTCCACGTACCAAGAAAAGATCACGCCCGTCGTGATCGAAATGTTGAGTTACTGGGATCTGAACTGCGAACCCTTGGATATCCCAGGGGACGAATCAGGAGCTATGTGCCAAAAATATGGAGGTTGTCCGTGGGCAGAAGCGTGTAACGGAGGGTGTACCCTCGAAATCCTACATCAGCGACACACTGTGATGCAAGCCGAAAAGAACAAAGAAGCAGCGAAAATTGAAAAGAAACTGCTTCGCCAACAAGGAGAATCGAAAATGCCATCATTGAAAGACATTCTGGCCGCCAAAGGTGCATCTGGAGTAGCTACGACACCGTCGGCTGGGGCAACCGTAGCTCCGGCAGCGCAGGCAGGGGGTATGGTCATGTCCCCGGCCGCCCCCGTTGCAGCGGCAGCGATCCCCGTTGCAGCGGCAGCGATCCCCGTTGCAGCGGCCCAGGGAGACCGTGCGCCTTGGGGAGTGGAAGGTTGTTCCATGTGCTCTGGGAAAGGCCCCCTGTTGGGGCTCAAAGCGGACGGCAACCCCTGTCCCCTGTGTTCCGCTCGGACGTCGGATGTGTCCATGAAGCCGGATAACTTCGACGTAACAGTGGACGCTATGGGTAGTATCTCTATTACCCAGAAGTGTGCTGCAGCTCCCGCAGCCGCCGTCGCGGCTCCGGTGCCTCCGGCTGCGTCGGCCCCCCCTCCTGCCGTTACCATTGCCCCGGAAAAGGTCGCTGCAGGTCCGGCAGTTCAGGCCGCCCCCGCAGCGCAGGCACCCGCCCCCATAGCCGGAGATCCCGTCAGCAAGGGTTTCATTCTGGTTATCAACGCGGTTCCGTACGATGTCAAGTTCGGAGCAACGGTCAGCCTCGCTGATGTGATCTCGGCAGCCCAGGAAAGCCTCGCCCAGGATCCCGCATATGTTGGGGCGAACACGTTCGACAAGCGCGACATGATCGCAGCTCATGTGAAGGCCGCTGTTTCCGGGGACGGATCTCTTGACGGTGATTTCGTTGTCGCCCCATACGTCTCCAAGGGGACCGGGCGTGTCGAAGAGATCGTCATCAGAGAGTTGATGATGTGCGAAAACTGCAACGGCATGATCGTGGCGGCACTCTAAGCCGTGGGAATATTCGCCAACCAACTCAAAGCGTCTCCCCCCGCACCGGCTACGGTACGAAATACCAAGCTGGCGCAGATCCTGAGCGATAGCAAAAGTAGGTATCACATATCACCAGAAGTCAAGCGCATCTGTGATATGCCTCTGAAATGCGAGGTCTCCGAAGACTTGATACAGGCCTTGTCAGAGAACTATCTCCAGCCTGAAATCCGGGCACAAGGGATCGCCTTACGGCCCTCCCAAGCAGATGGTCTGATCCAGTTTGCTGCAGCTGATGGATTGTTCGCGCCTATCGGTGCGGGGGGAGGCAAAACTCTCCTCTCGCTTCTCCTGGCCCACATCGGGCACGCGGAGATGGGACTCAAGAAGATCATGCTTTTGGTACCTGCGCAACTGGTTGGCAAGTTGCTGGATCATGAGCTGTCTTACTACCGCAAGTGGATCAATCTATCGTTTTCCGTGCATTGCCTCGCTGGCCGGCCGAAGTCCAGGCGCCTACACATCGCCCGATCGAACCGCCCCGGGCTTTACATCTACAGCTACTCCATGTTGTCTTGCCCTGACGCTGAAGATGTGTTGAGTCTCGTAGCCCCGGAAATGATCATCGCTGATGAGGCCCATTGCATCGCAGGCCAATCCGCCCGAGCCGATCGGTTTTCCCGGTACATGGATTTTGCCCAACCGATCTTTGTTCCGATGTCTGGTACCATGACCAGCAAAAGGATTTCAGATTACGCTAATCTGGCTCGGGCAGCATTGAAAACCAACAACTTCCTGCCGACCAGTAACATGCTTACGAACGACTGGGGTGCTGTTCTCGATGCTGATACCAATTACATGGATAGGGTGCCCGCTGGAGTCTCTGGGGGGCTGGATTACGTGTACGGATGGGCCTTGAACTCAGCTCCAGCCAACACGATCACCTACCCTGCTATCACGGCATCCGGACTCAGGCAGGCGTACTGCTACCGCATGGCCACGACGCCAGGAGTATCGGTCAGTAGTGTCTTGGATTGTGAAGCGTCCCTGCTGATCCACAACAAGCCAACCACCATGCCTGAAGAAGATCCAGCTATCGTGCAGCTCAAGAAGCACATGGATGTTGTCGACGAGTTGATGATAGCTCCTAATGGAGATGAGATCTCCCACGCGTTCCATACATTCAAGTGGCAGTCAGAGCTTACTGTGGGGTTCTATAATGAGCTGTACTGGCCTACCGTAGGCATCGTGGCTAAGAAAGCCGAGATCTCCGACCACGATGCCTTAGACCTACTGTCGAGGTCTCAGATGCACTTTGAGGCGCACCAGCAGTACAACCGGGATCTCCGAAAGTGGATAGGCTACAACGCGAAAAAAGGCTTGGATACCCCGATGCTTATAGGCAACAGCATGTACAATCACGGGGCTGAGGCTGTTGGGGAACCTCTGTACGCCAGTTGGTCACACATGAAGTCCCTGGATTTTGACGGACGTATCGAGCGCATCTCGCGTGCCGTCCGTGTCTGCGACTTCAAGATCAAAGCTGCAGCATCGTTTGCAAAGGAATACCGAAAAGAGTTCCAGAAGGGCATGCTGTTTTGGTATAATCACCAGGAGATCGGGCGTTGGCTGTTTGAGGTATTCAGTGCTGAAGGTTTGGACCCCCTGCTGTGTGAGGCTGGTGACGCTGCAGCGAAGATCTTCCTCGATGAAGAAGCCTGCAAAGGTCGAATCATCTTGGCAACATACAACAGCCACGGTACCGGCCGGAACCTGCAGTTCTTTGATACCCAGTATTTCGTAGAGTGGCCACGTCCCGCCAAGACAGCGGAGCAGGTCATTGCCCGAGAGCACCGGCTGGGCCAGAAGTCAGACGAAGTGACCTGCATCACAAACATGTCCACCGACTTCGATTATATGTGCTTCGCAGCGACCCTTAACGATGCCCTGTACATTCACCAGTCGAACGGTACACCTCAACGGTTGATCCTGGCTGCCTACGAACCACGGCCCCGTATCTTTCCGCCCCACGTCCTCAGGGAGCGTGGATTCACTCTGGTCTACGACCTCAACAACGACCTCTTGCACAAACTTGAAGCTATGGGGGTTGACCCTGTCTGATCTTATCGCACTCGGGTTCTGCCCTGTAACACTCCCAGATAGCGTGGACCCGGGATTTCAACCGGTTGATGTGGTATGGAGAATCGCCATACCACGCGCCACAACCCCTACCAGGCAGTCCAACTCAGGATTCGTTTAGCTGTTAACTTCTGGGAGATGTAATCAACCCCCCGGGCTACACACTTTTTAGCCCGGGAGGGGTTCAACGAAGCTTGCAAACAAGAGAATGTGATGTAAAGTAAGGTTGTTGTGAATCAAGAGTCAATCGCAGGAACGGGAAACCAAGAAATCAGGAGAGAAAGATGTCAGTCAAAGTAACAACGGTAGCTGGTCTGTTTAATGGCATGCGGGACGCCAAGGTCACCCAGAAGGCCAAGTACCTGTCTGGGAACGTCGCATGCATGGTGACGTCCGTGGATGTCATCAATACACGCATCAACGAAACGGCTCTGATTTTCAGATGCCTTGTGATCCTGCCGTACGAAGACGACAAGGGAGCCCCTTTCGGCCAAGCCGGGTACTCTGGCCTGAACCCCGGGGACGAGACCAGTATCTACATCAAGATCAGTGGAAGTGAGTACTTCCTAGCTGACATGAAGCGCGTACTGATGGCACTGTTCCCCGAAGCTTCGGGCGAAGAGTTGGACGAGTCCGACGCGTACTTGGCTGCTGGCTATACTGAAGACGGCACGGCCTTGACAGGCAACCAGCCATGCTTCGGGCGCACGTTCCGCTACTACCAACGAGGGTACACAAACAAGGCAGGAGAAACCAAGTTCGCTCACGAATACGAGCCGACCGTCCCGGTACCCGAACTCCTGCTGTCGCTTCCGGCCAACTGGGCCGAACGGATTCTGAGGAATGAGAACGTCGTAGCTGCTGCTGCCTCCAACTAGCCGCCACTGCCCCCTTAGCGACCTTTCGCCGGGACTCACCGCTAAGGGGGCAACCTTTTCCAGGAAGGTAAGGTAAATGTCAGAGACAGTAAACAACTTAGTTGGGATGGATACAGAGACGTTCCTGATAGGTCAGGAAGCACCGTTCCCGAGGCCAGTCTGTGTTCAGTTCTCAGATTTCGATAAGGGTCAGGTTGACCCCGGGACCGTATCAGTTCTCGATGGGATGGAATCGATTTTCGAGATCACTGCAGATTCAGGCGAGAACAACATTGTCACAGTGTGGCACAACGCGAGCTACGACTTGCAGGTCATGTGCCAGCACCGACCGGACCTGCTACCCAAGATGATCGAGATGGTTCGATCTGGACACGCCAAGTGTACTTTGATCCGCGAGCAGATGCTGAACCTGGCACAGTATGGCCATCCTAGCATGATCGAGATCAACGGAGTGTTCAAGCAGATCAGCAACGCCCTTGTAGAGTGCGTTCGTCGGTATTTCGGTGTCGACCTGTCTGCATCGAAAGCGGATGACTCTTGGCGCATGAATTACGCATCTCTGATCAATGTGCCGTTAGCGCAGTGGCCACCTGAGGCTGTCGAGTACGCGGCAGACGATCCGGTGTGGGCTGCCAAGCTGTACATGGCCCAGGAGAAGCGCCGGGAAGAATTCATCGATCGCGTCGGCGTGGATCCCCTGAAGCAGGAGACCTTCCGTACCGAGAAGTCTTTCCTACTCACGTTCCTGACACAGGTAGGCTACGACGTGGATCCGATACGGTTCTGGGAGATTGAGCAAGGGATCCTGGATAACTTCAACGAGACACTATTCCCCCTGCTCACAGAGGCGACCATCTATCGCCCGAAGACACCTCCCCAACCGTTCGCCAACGGCGCTAAGGACCACACTGAAGACTGCTTCGCCAACAACAAGAGTCCTCAGTACGACAAGAAGCGTGCAACTGGGAAGAACAAAGAAACGTGCGACTGCCCTCCGAAGATGACGGGAGGCAAAAAGGCCGGCATACAAACCAAGATATTGCAGGCCTACGTGTGGGAGCTGTGTCGGGGATCGGATGATTTCCAAATCTCGTTCACTAAGTCTGCAAACCATGCCGATGTTGGGCACTTCTCGAAACACCAATGGGCATCGGATCCATTAGTTACCACAAGGCTGATGACCTTTGTTGCTGTTAACAAGGAATTCCTTGAGGCACATAAGCAGCTTGACCCTATCGTACTGGAATATGCCGACTACCAAGAGTACTCCAAGCTAGTATCAAGCTACCTCCCCAGCCTCCGAGAAGCCAGCGAAAATGGGTACCCTGTTAGGTCTCAATACAGCGTCGTAAAGAGTACCGGGCGCACGTCAGCTAGAGACGCTAGCAAGGGCAAAACCAAAGAGAAGTTCTACTGCTCTTGGAACAGCCAACAGGTTGACCCTCGTGTCCGCACAATCTGCATTGCTCCGAAGGACATCGGGTTCACCGAAATTGGCAACCGCTACGAGTGCCCGGGGATGGATTGGGTCATGGCATCCATTGATTATTCCGCGATGGAGCTTGGCACCTGGAGCCAACGGTGTATCGATCTGCTGGGGTTCAGTGATTGCGCTACCATGATCCTAAACCAGGGCAAGGACGCGCACATGTACCTGGCTGGGGCTCTGGCAACGCAATTCGATCCGGACTTCGCTGCAGCCTACGCAGGGGATAGTCTGATGGCTACCTACGAGTTCCTGGAAGCTATCAAGAAAGACACATCTTTTTGCGATCTCCCATTGTTCATCGAAACCTGGAAAGACGCAGGAAGATCATCAAAACCGACGTGGAAGGATTTCTGCAAGCACTACCGCACGTTCGCCAAGCCTGTCGGTTTGGGCTATCCCGGGGGTCTTGGTGTCCGCACCCTCTGCACCATGGCCGCTGCAACGTACCACTTCAAGGTAACGGAAGCGGAATCAAAGCAGGCGCGTGAAATCTGGAAGAGCACTTACCGGGAAGCCCAGGCAGCGTTGACCTATGTCAACAACGAACTTGTCGATCCCTCCCGCGACATCATGTGGAAAGAGGATCCACGGACGGGCAATAGGAAGCGCGAAGTGCGTTACGCTTACACGACCGCCGGCGGATTGTACCGTAGCAACTGCACGTACACTGCAGCGGCAAACGGGTGCTTCCTCCAGGCTCCTGGCGCCGAAGGGGCGTTGGCCGGCATGGCGAATACGATTCGGGAAGCGTATTCCGGTAGTGGGATACTCGGTCCGGACAGCTATGGACTGCAGACAGTCCCCATCAACTTTGTCCATGATGAGGGTATCTTCTTGCTACGGAGAGATGGTAACGAATCAAAGCGGGCGTTTGAACTTGCCGATTTGATGGTTGCAGGTATGAAGACCGCCACCCCGGATGTAACTGCAGGAGCCGAGCCTGTGTTGATGTTCAGATGGGACAAGAAAGCTGAAGCAGAGTACGATTCGGACGGGGTTCTGATCCCGTGGGACGAAGACGATAGGCCAGAAAGGGAAATGCTATGATTATGGGCGAAGTAACAGCAAAAGCGGCACGCAGAGGCAAGTACGGGGAATTCGCAAAGAGGTTAATCAATCTGCATATCGGCAGTGAGTTTTCGGTCTTCGAAGACGGAACCCCTGCCAACCTCCTCCGCACCCGACTGTGGTCCGCGATGCGCACCAACGAGGATGTTCAATCGTACCTGGACTCGACCGGGCGCCTGTTGAAATTCCGGACCGAAGGCGGCACCATGGTTTTCGTGAGCGTTGAAAACCAGAAATCAGAAGTCGTATAATCGGCTCCCCTGGCATACTCAAAAACAAGGAAAGCGACAACATGTTGAAACTGACAAAGAAGCAGGTTAACGCGGTAGTAACCGCAGCATCGGCAGTCTTGACTCGCAAGATTGATGAGGAGCTCAAGAACGTACTATTCGTTCCGAGTGGTGTCGATCATTTGGAGGCGATGTCGACCAACGGTACCGAGACGATTGGGATCCAGATCGACGCCGCTTTGGAAGAATCAATCACGGTACCTCTCAACGCCCTGACCTCCTACAAAGCAGCCAAGCCGGAGGAAGACTTCTACGCTTACTTCGACGGCAACTGCGTGTACTGCGGTCCGGAGTCTGACATGGCCGAGTATCCGGAAGCATCATCCGACGCAACCAAGCCTGCAGGGATCAATCTTTTTGATTTCAACGTAAAGACATTCCTGTCCACGGTTCGGGGACTTGACTGGGGAATCCCGAAAAAGGATCCGATGCTGTACTTCAGCGATCAAGGTGTATACGTCGGGAGCGGCCTGAATCTGGTATGGGGTTACGTCGCTGGGTTACCGGAAAGCATACCTTTCGGCAATGTCCCCTTGACCCGCGTACTTCTCAAGAAGATGCCTACGAGGGGATCTGGCAAGATCGGGTATGGCCCCGGGGGCGATATTTTGTACCTGGAGGTGGGCAAATACTGGTACAGTGTCAAATTTGCCATCATCGACAAGACAGACATCATTGAAACTTTGGCTTTGTATGTCCCTGGGTACAAAACCACTCTTGTATTCACAGATCCCCAGAAACAGGCCAAGGAGATTCGCGAGATCCTGGACGCATTCCCGGCTGGATCCTCCGACCACGCAGCGCTCAGCGCCGGAAAACGGGCCAGTATGGTAACTGTGTTGCTGGAGGGCAGACCAGTGGGGTTTCCCTTGGACGTCTTGACCGAAGGTGAGTCCTACACACGCCCAGTCGTCTCCTTGACGCAACTTGGGGCAGCACTGGATGCGGGATTCGAAGAGCTTTGCTTTGGGAATGACCCGTCATGCCCGTTGGTGTTCAACGGTCAAGACTCTGCGTGTATCATCATGCCCATTACCCCAGGGACATACTCACCCGAGGACAAGATTCTCGTTGGAGGTGCGTGACATGGAATTCGCAGGAGCAGATCCTGATTTAAGGGCTGTCTCGATCGCCTACGTGGATCGCAACGGGAAGATGGTAGGGTTCTTTCTCTACCGGTACCCGTCGAAGGCAAAGGGTGTCCCAAGGGACGAACTGCTGAACTGGGGGGTACACACGGCCACTTTCTGCCGACACCCGGCGATGTTGGCTTTCGTAGAGTATCCCCAGATCACACCCAAGACGCCCAACCGTCAAAGCCTGGTAGAGCTGTCTGTCATCGCAGGCGCTCTGGCTGGGAACTTGGATGCCAGGTTGGCTCTGCCTATGCAGTGGAAAGGCTCGATCCCGAAGCACATCCACCAGGGACGGGTGTACGCCACCCAAGGATGGGACTTCAAGCAGGTAAAGGGTAAGAATGAGAAATACTCATACCCGATCGGGGAAGCGTATCGGCAGCACCTGAACAGCTGCTGGACTATCATTGACGGAGATCTCATCGAAGCTGGAGCCGAAAAGAGTCT
>Ga0208771_1001469_pt1 | contig 12395 bp, 15 predicted proteins | sample AntAceMetag02UKX_FD_184775 | JGI IMG/M metagenome (GOLD analysis project Ga0208771, IMG submission 184775) | Saline lake microbial communities from Ace Lake, Antarctica - Antarctic Ace Lake Metagenome 02UKX (SPAdes) (version 2) | ecosystem: Environmental > Aquatic > Non-marine Saline and...
AAGGTGGAAACAGGTCATAACTGGAGCGAGATTTGAGGAGGGGAAGATGCTCAAACTTGGATATTTCCTGATGATTGCCGCTGGGGTTCTCTTAGGAGGATACGCGGCGTACTTGATCGTTAGTACTGTTGTTACGGCTCCGGGGCTCGGTATGTTCTTCAAAGTTGTCATTCTCGTTGGAGTGGCGGGGCTGCTTATCACGGTTGTGGGACTGATAATTGAACGCAGGAGGGATAAGGATGATTATAGTGACGACGGAAACGATTGAAGGTAGGAAGATCGAAGAAGTGCTTGGCCTAGTGCGTGGTAACACGATCCGCGCCCGTAACATGGGTCGCGATATTATGGCCGGGCTGCGAAACATAGTCGGTGGGGAGATTAAGGACTACACGCGTATGCTCAGTCAAGCGCGCGACCAAGCACTCGACCGGATGATCCGTGATGCGGAATCAAAAGGAGCGACCGCCATCCTTGGAGTGCGATTCACCACATCGCAGACGATGGCCGGCGCTGCCGAAATTCTCGCCTACGGTACGGCGGTGAGATTGAAGTGAGAGCCAGGGGATAATATGCTGTGCGTGAGGAGTACAAGGTGTTGCATTACGCATGGGGATTTGCGATAGTCCTATATCACAAACACCTGAATTAGGAGCGATCCATGCCGACAGGCCAACAAGACCGCATTCAACTGTGGACAAGAGTCGGGCTTGCTGCCTTGGTGGAAGGGGCCAAAGCTGTCCCCGGAGTGGGATCGCTGATCGCGGCTGCTATCGCTGGCGCCGGTGAATACCTGAAAGAGACGATATCGGCGCCCGAGCTTTCCAAACAAGCTCGTGATGCTGTTCGCCAACTGGCGCACGAGTACAGAGAGCTTCTTGCGCATGAATTCCTAAGACATAGGGATGACAACACACTGGAACTGGCGTTGGTGGTGACACTGGAGATTCTCAGCACGCAGGGGCTTTCGGCCAATGATCTGGTGAGGAAGGCGGGCCTAGAAGGGGAGCGAGCTGCCAAACTGACGCTGCAACGCGAGCAAGTCAAGAAAACGTTGATAAAGCTTTACGACACCAACGCTCAGGAGCTAACGAAACGACTGGTGAGGGAGTACTACCACACCCTCCTGAGTCACAAAGACGCCCTGAATCATCTAGGTGTGGAGGCTCTGAGAACTATCTTGGGCCGACAATCCGATCTTGAAACGAAGCTTAATCCCCAGCTTGTCAGCATTCTAGATAACCAAGAGAAATTGCTGAACCTGGAGCGGGTCAAAGCCTGGCGCCAGGTCCGCTGGCCCGATAACTCTTATGACTCTTCTTGGGGATTACGGCCCCTGATGCTGCGTCCTGAGTATCAGCTAGTAGATTACGTTGGTCAAGCACATAAGCGAACTCGGGACGAGCTTCTGGACTGGCTACGGAATCTGGCTAAGCAGCCTCAGGGTGAATGCATCGGTTTACGCTGTTACGTGGGGCTCGGAGGAGCTGGCAAGACCCGTCTGCTCCTAGAAGTGGGAACAGCCCTACAACCAGAGGGATGGTTTACCGGTTTCCTGGTGCCGGGCGGCACTACCCCTGAAACCGCCTACTTGCTTCTGGAAACGACCAATCCGACTCTCCTAGTTCTGGATTACGCAGGGGTGCGCCAGTCCGAAGTTGATGCGCTCCTGGATGCGTTGGCCACTGCCCGTGACCGCGAACATCCATATGCGCTGGTGCTATTGGATCGCAGTGAACCGGACTGGCTCCAAGATGCAGTGCAACAAGGCTCGGACCCTGACTACAGAGGGCGCCCTGAGCTGCAGATGATTGGAACCATCGAATCGAAGGCACGTTTTGTACCTCAGCTTTGTACAGAGGACTTGTCGGATCTCTACTCCGCCAGCCTGCGGGGTCTGGCCGCTGCCGTTGACAAAACGCCATCCATGCACAAGCCACCGTCCGACTTTGCCCAGCCGCCCCCTCTACGTACTGCTGCTAGCCTTACTGGCCGTAGCCGGCGAGCATCTCCCTGAGGACACAAGTGATGAGACGAGCATCTTGGAGCGAGTGTGGACCTGGGTGTTAAGCCGATGGCGGACTAACCTGATGCGAGATACGGAGATGGAGCCAGGCTGGATCGATGATCTAGCTCCCAACAAAATAAGCAAACTGGGCATCCTGGAAAAACTGCAGATAGTGACCACCCTCGGCCGCGCATTCGCGTCAGAGGATGATTTGTCGGACTTTCTCACAATGCAGGACTGGTTGCCGCGGGATAAGCTCGACAACACTTCGAGTATCCCCTGGTTGGCGCACCGTATAGCTCGATTCTTTCCGAGCCATCAGGATCAATTGGGGATTGTGGGCATTATTCAGCCTGATCCGCTGGCAGATTACGTCTTGGCGCAACGATTGGCGGAGTATCCAGAGTTGGTAACCGCGGCACTTCCATTGCTGCAGGAGATCACCACAGCCCTGAGACCGGAAAGCCCGGCAAAAGCTGTATTGGAGCCGCCCAGACACCTACTGCGCATTTTGTATACGCTCGACCGCCTGGAGGAGGCACCGCAGGGAGAGAACCCAGCCCGACAGGGACAGAAAACTGTAGAGAAGTGGCTGGATGAAGTGTCCAGTTTTTTACCCCAAGAAGACGTTCGCCTATTCCTGAACGCGATCCACTTTGCCCTGCCTGCCCCCGACCGTACTTTGGCGTTGCGCTTTATCCAAGTACCCGTTTATCAGCTTATGGTTAACTTTGCGGTGGACGACCATGAGAGAGCACAGGCATCGGGGATGTTGGGATACTCCCTCTCCGCCCTTGGCCGCCGCGAGGAAGCCCTCGCTGCCACGAAAGACTCCCTTGACAACTATCGTGAGCTTGCCGAGAAGAACCCCGATGCCTTCCTCCCTAATCTGGCCACGAGCCTCAATAACGTTGGTAACAGTCTCTCCGAGGTTGGCCGCCGTGAGGAAGCGCTTGCGGCAACGCAAGAAGCCGTTGAGAAGTATCGTAAGCTTGCCGAGAAGAACCCCGATGCCTTCCTCCCTTACCTGGCCATGAGCCTCAATAACGTTGGGGCCATGCTCTCGGAGTTTGGCCGCCGTGAGGAAGCCCGCGCCGCCACAGAAGAAGCCGTTGACATTTGCCGTCAGCTTGCCGAGAAGAACCCCGGTGCCTTCCTCCCTGATCTGGCTAGGAGCCTTGGTTCCTTAGGGAGCGTGTTGCGTGGGATGGAACGCCACAAGGAAGCAGCAGAATCGTCTACTGAAGGGCTCCAACTGCTTCTGCCGCTGCTTCAAAAGGTGCCGGAGGCATTTTCGTCGTTGGGCGCCGCATTGCTTCAAGAGTATCTTTCCTCTGTTCAGGCGGCAGGATTGGAACCAGATGAAGAATTGGTGGAATCTGTACAGAAAGTGTTAGCTACGCACACCTTAGCTAAAACGCTCGATTTCCTGAATTCTCTGTTCCACATGACCGAAGAAGCCGCCCAGTTGGAAGAGCCTTCGGAACACAAAGTGTACAAGCTGTTAACATCTATTCGTGAGGATGATGATGCGCCGACGGAATTTCGCACATTGGTCGAACGCCTGCTCCAAGTACTAGCAGGTGAGCGGGATCGTGCCAAACTTACTGCCGGGTTACCCACCGAGCTAGGCGAGGAGATGAACGAACTGCTCTCCCGCTTTACCCCTCCAGCTTAAGAGTGGCCAGGATCATTTCCATCGCTGCGCGAACGGACGATTCCTTGTTCTGTATCCGGCTTCCATCCCACTGGAAGCGGCGAGAGATTACGCCGCTCGCGGTGGTTAATCCGATATAAGTAAGCCCAACCGGCTTCTCCGCGCTCCCTCCTCCCGGCCCGGCGATCCCTGTAATGGAGACAGCAATATCACACTTGAATAGCTCTCGGCACCCGCTAGCCATAGCCTCCACTGTCTGTGCGCTTACCGCACCGTGTGAAGCGATCACATCTTGTGGAACGTGGAGGAGAGATTCCTTCACTTCGTTCTGGTAAGCGATCACACCGCCGAGGAAGTACTCCGACGATCCGGGAACATCCGTGATCCGGCTCCCCAGCAGCCCGCCGGTGCACGATTCAGCCACGGCGATCGTGATCTTGCGCTCTCGTAGTTTCTCTCCAAGCTGTTCTTCAAGCGTCATCTCCACCTCCGAACGTGCAGATAATCGACCATCGCCTACAAAGAAGCAACAGGGCAGCGCTCGTGTAGCGGACAGTTTACGCAGTCAGGATTGCGCGGATGGCAGACCTCGCGTCCGAGGCGGATTAACTGCAGGTGCAGCCGACGCATGAGCGCTGCGTCGTGGGGGATGATCTCGTTCATGCGTATGTGCGGATCGTCCTTAGCATCCGCGAGGCCCAATCGTTGCGATACGCGTTTGATGTGTGTGTCGACCGGAAAATACGGCTTGTCAAAAGAGAAAAGCATCACGATCCCTGCCGTCTTCTTCCCCACCCCGGCGTTTGATGTGTGTGTCGACCGGAAAATACGGCTTGTCAAAAGAGAAAAGCATCACGATCCCTGCCGTCTTCTTCCCCACCCCGGGAAATGACAGGAGCCAAGCTATCGCTTCATCGAGGGGAAGGTCGGAAAGAAACGATATGTTGAGCGATCCACGTTCACGCATGATCCGCTCCAGAACCTCCTTAATTCGGATCGACTTCTGATTATGCAGTCCGCCGATCTTGATCGCCTCGGCGATCTCCTGTGTGGGAGCATCCTTCACTCCAGCGAGCCCACCGAAGCGATTGATCAATGAGTGATATGCCCGGTCGCGATTGGTGTCGTTCGTATTTTGAGAAAGGATCGTCGTAATCAGTTCCTCAACGGGATCGCTTGTGGTAAACTCGATCTCGCCGTAACGATCGAGCAAGCGTCTCACGATCCAGTCGATCTTCTCTTTGGCGTCCATGGTCGAGAGGATAGATGCAGGAGATATGGCGATGCAAGCGATCACATGAAACAAGGAAACAATTGACCGTTCACCCGCGAATTGATAAGCTTGAACTGCCTGAAAGCGGGCAAGAGGAGTAGCAGAACTTGGATTGACAGGGTTTGGGATGAAGAAATAGGAAGGACGGTGCATCATGGCTCTTGATCTAGGTAGCCTAAGAAAGGCGATCAATTCTCTCGAACGTGCGCTTGGTGTGGCGGCACCGGACAAGCTCCAAGCCATGCCCGCCGACCAGCAAGAGGTCATCAAAGCAGGAGTGATTCAGAATTTCGAGTTCACCTATGAGCTTTGCTGGAAGTTTATGAAACGCTGGCTGGAAACCAATATTAGCCCGATGGTCGCGGACGGTGTAGCACGGCGTGAGCTGTTCCGATTGGCGGCTGAGAGCCGTCTGATAGAAGATGTCGAGCAGTGGATGCGCTACCACGAAGCAAGAAACCAGACTGCGCACATCTATGATCCAGCAATTGCGCAAGACGTTTACGATACTGCGTATAGATTCTCTGGAGACGCTGCCAAGTTCCTTCAGGCCCTGGAAGCTCGCAATGATTGATGTCGCACAAGCCCACCTGGAAACGATCAAGCGAATTCTCATTGAATACGTGCAGGAATGCGAAGTACGCGCTTTCGGCTCTCGTGTGACGGGGAGAGTCAAGGACTACTCAGACCTTGATTTGGCAATCGTCTGCCAAAAGGCTCTGGACGCAGACCGCTTACGGCACCTGAAAGAAGCATTCGAGGAGTCCGAGTTACCCTTTCGGGTGGATGTGCTCGACTGGAACAGGATTTCCGACTCTTTTCGCAAGATCGTTGAACAGCAGTATGAGGTGATCCAAGAACCAAGCAGATCGATTGGAGCAAAGAAAACGCTAGGAGGTACATGATGATCAAGGTGGAACATGCGCAGGATGTGGTAGTGCGGCTGAAGGATGGCGAAGAGCTGATCTCTTCTCTACAGGGGCTTTCGCTCGATTCGGCGGTGCTTCTAAACGGTGTGGGTATGCTGCGCAATCTGGAGATCGGCTACTGGAACGGATCGAGCTATGACGTACAGCGAATTGCGGACCCGGTGGAGCTGCTCAGCTTGCAGGGAAATTTCGCGCGCAAGGGCGATGAGCGGATAGTCCACTGCCACGCGACGATTGCCAAACACGGTGCCGCTGCATTCGGCGGGCATGTTCTCAAGGCGACGGTGAACAACACGGCGGAAATCTACATCCGTGTGCTAACCGAGATCACTCTGGAACGAAAGATGGAAGAGACAGGGCTGGCCGGTCTGTACCCGCGCTAGCTAAAGTGGGAATCACCACGCAACCCATTTAGAAAGGCCTTTCCACTCGTGCGTGGACGGCCTTCGCGTTGTATCTCCAGTATCTCGATCAGCTCATCGCCGGTGCCCACGAGGAGGCGTCCGGTCTCCTGCAGGGCGATCATTCCTGGCTCAACATTGCCACGACCGATCCCGGTGAGCGTGGTGCGGTGGATCTTCACTGTTTCACCCCCAAGGTGAGTGAACGCCCCGGGCCATGGGTTCAACCCGCGCACCAGATTGTGAATGTCGCGTGCACTCTTCGTCCAGCCGATCTCGCCATCCGCGTGGGAGAGCTTGGGCGCCAGGGTTGCTTCTTCCTCACGCTGCGCCATCGGGTGAGCCGTTCCCGCCTCGATCGAATGCAGGGTATCCAGGATCGCCTCTGCACCGAGCGTTGCCAGGCAGTCGTGTAGTTCTCCCGCGGTCTCATCCGGACCGATTGGGCGGGAGCGCTGCACAAGGATCTCGCCACTGTCCATTCCCTTCTCGATGAAGAATGTTGTCACACCTGTTTCCGCCTCACCGCGAATGATCGCCCAGTTTATCGGTGCGGCACCGCGGTAGCGCGGCAGGAGCGAAGCGTGGATGTTGATTGTTCCGTGTGGCGGAAGCGAGAAAACCTTCGTGTTCAGGAACCGTCCGTAGGAGGCAACAACGATCGCTTCCGGCGCTGCCTCTCGCAGTAGGGCGATCCCCTCTTCGCTATTGATCCGCTCCGGTTGAGCGAGGGGCAAACCGAGGCTGAGCGATGCGTTCTTGACCGACGATGGGCGCAGCTCGCGCTTTCGCCCGGCCGGACGATCGGGCTGAGTGATGACGAGTGCGACGTCATGTGCTTTGGCGAGAGCACGAAGTGCTGGGCAGGCAAAGGCCGACGTGCCGAGCAAGACGATCCTCACTCGTCCTTCTCCCTCTGTTTGCGGCGATACTCGGAAATGATGCTCCGTTTCTTGGCTGGACCGAGGTGATCGATGAACAGAATCCCGTTTAGGTGGTCGATCTCGTGCTGGATTGCACGCGCCATCAATCCTTCTCCCTCGATGTCGACTTCCTTCTCATCCAGCGTGATGCCGCGTACGTGGGCACGCAGTTTGCGAGTGACTTCAGCGTCGACGCCGGGGACGCTCAGGCATCCTTCGATCGCCTCTTGTGATTCCGATGAGGTCTCGATGATCTCCGGATTGATGAGGATGTGGAACTGCCCGTCGAGATCAAGAACGATGATTCGCTTGGAGATCCCAATCTGGGGGGCGGCGAGTCCGACGCCGTTGGCACGGATCATTGCCTCCACCATTTTCTCGGCAATCTTCTTAGTTTCTACATTGATGTGGCGTAATGGGTCGGCCGCGCGCCGAAGGACGGAATCTCCATAAGTTCTGATTTCTGATGTCATCTACCTTGCCTCCGAGCGTCCGTGATTATATAGTAACCCTCGATATGCCACAAGAAAATGCGGATACCGTCGAGCTAATAAGGAAAGTATTGCGTTTGGAACAGTCGCGTGGATACAACGATGATGCTATCACCTGTGGCATGGAGGAGTTCATCAGACTGAATCTCCCCGCCGCCGTGTCTGTGGTTTCCGGTTACAAGGCTGGCGACCACTTTGAGCGACAACGCGTTATCGGAAGACTTGCAGCCTTTCTGGAGGGAGGCGGAACGCAAAGCGCGACGGTGGACCCAGCGAACCTTGCTCTTCCCGTGAGTCACGCCAGCGGCGTAGGACAGAAACGGGCAAAGCTGCTCGAAAAGCTGGGAATACGCACAATCGAGGATCTTCTCACATACCTTCCGCGTCGGTTAGAGGATAGATCTCGCTTTGCGCAGATCGGGGGTCTCCACCGCGGTGAGACGGTCGCCGTGCGGGGAAATGTTGTTGGGGTCGATCAGTCGCGCGTCAGTAAGCGCACATCGATAGTGCGAGTGACGCTGAGCGATAAAACTGGGTTTCTCTACGCCACCTGGTTCAATCAGCCCTGGATCGCTAACCAGATCAAGCGTGGTGAAACGATCGACGTGCACGGAAAGATCGAGCAGCACTACGGGAAGTTGCAGGTTTCGTCACCAGTGTGGGAGCCGGCCGAGGAGGGGATGGAGATCGGACGCCTCGTCCCGATCTACCCAGCGACGGAAGGAGTGAGCGATCGTTTCCTTCGAACGTTGATCATCCGGAATCTGGAACTATACGGCGGTGCTTTTCCCGATGTAATCCCTCAACGGATTCGCAAAAGACACGATCTTCTCAAGCGATCAGAAGCGATTCACGCCCTCTATTTTCCGAGCAACGAGGAGTCGTTCGAACGAGCCCGGCGCACCCTGGCATTCGAGGAGCTGCTCCTCCTGCAGATTGGAATGGGGGCACAGACGCACTCTCTACCCGGCAAATCACACGCGGGCGACGGAGCCCTCGTCGATACGTTCATCGCCCGTCTCCCGTTCCGCCTTACACCTGCGCAGCAGGGGGCGATGCGTGAGATTCTCGCTGATCTGCGTTCGAAGAGGCGGATGATGCGATTGCTGCAGGGAGACGTTGGTTCCGGAAAGACAATTGTTGCTCTTATTGCTGCACTTGCCGCGATTGACGCTGGCTATCAGGTGGCAATCATGGCCCCAACGGAGATCCTCGCGCAGCAGCACGCCCTCAAGGTTGGAGAGCTACTCGCGGGGTTGCCGGTGAATCTTGCCATCCTCACCAGCGCGAGCAAGAAGAAAGACGAGCTGAAGCAAGAGATCAGTGATGGTGAGATCGACCTTGTCATCGGTACGCACGCCCTCATTGAGCAAGATGTGGCCTTTCATTCTCTCGGTCTAGTGACTATCGATGAGCAGCACCGCTTCGGTGTTGTGCAGCGCGCGTTGATCGAGGAGAAAGGCGAAGATGTGGACCTCCTTGTCATGAGCGCTACTCCCATTCCGCGCACGATTGCGCTCACCCTGTATGGGGAGTTCGATATTTCGCTGATCGATGAGATGCCGCTTGGAAAGAAGGAGATCACTACGATCTGCGTGGCTGAGAACCGCCGTGATGAGGTCTACGCTGGGGTCGAGAGACTGTTGGAGGGAGGGGAGAAGGGATACATCGTTCTTCCACTCGTCGAGGAATCGGAGAAGCTTGATCTGAAGGCGGCGACGCAGGTGTACGCTGAGCTCTCCGCTTCCGTTGCACGCTTCGGCGTTGGATTGATCCACGGGAAGCTATCTGCCGAGGAGAAACAGGAGGCGATGGACGCCTTCCAATCAGGGAAGGTTCATCTTCTTGTCGCGACAACCGTGATTGAGGTGGGAATCGATGTTCTCGACGCGACGTTTATGGTTATCGAGCATGCGGAGCGATTTGGCCTGTCTCAGCTTCATCAGTTGCGTGGACGAATCGGTCGTGCCGGGCAACACGCAACATGCTATGCTATCGCTACAGCCAAGAGCGAGGATGCACAGCAGCGACTGGCTGCCTTCTCCGAGCACCTTGATGGGTTCCTAATTGCTGAGCAGGATCTCCTCATTCGTGGTCCGGGGGATCTCTTGGGGACAAAGCAGCACGGGTTCTTGAGCGTGCTACGCGCGGTGAACTTGATGCGTGACGTCGATATCATGAGGCAGGCGCAACAGGAGGCGAGAGAGATCCTTGGTAAAGGTGTCCCACCAGCGCTTCTTGCCGAAGCAGAGAGGCGGTTCGGTGATGTCCTCAAGTGGTTACAGGTGTAGAATTGAGTGATTGAGTGATTGAGTGATTTAGAGATTTGATGATTGAGAGATTGTTCTAGGGGTGCAAAAGCTTGGCGTGAACCGAAAGGTTCGTTCAATGACTAAGTCATTCAATGATTAAATGACTCAATCCTCCGATGTTTCAGTGTATTAGCGTCCCTACTCGCTCGCTTCGGCATATCCGGGTAAGGGCGTCGGGATCTGAGAGGTCGAACACTATTATCGGGAGCTCGTTCTCGCGACAGATCTCCACCGCTACCTGGTCCATCACGCCGTAGCGCGCTGCCAGGAATTCATCGTAGGACAGTTCCTCGATTAGGTGGGAGTCCTTGTCTTTTGCTGGGTCGGCGCTGAACACGCCTTTGACGTTTGACCCCTTGGCTACGAGATCGGCCCCGATTGCCGCTGCGCGAACGGCGGCAGCAGTGTCTGTGGTGACGAGAGGGTTCCCCGTCCCACCCGCGAAGATCACGATCTTCCCCTCGGAGAGCGCCTTGCGCGCCTTGCGAGGCGAGATCGGATCAGTTAGTTCGGTCATTACCGCCGATTGCACGATTGTCTCCTTGCCAGCACCTTCGAGGTAGGTGGAGAGGGCGAATCCATTCAACACAGTCGCGAGCATCCCTAACGAGTCTGCGTCAACGCGGTCCAGCCAGGGGCTGCGCGCTCCGCGGATGATGTTTCCCCCACCGACGACGATTCCGATCTGGATATTGGAAAGAGATGCGATCTGTTGCGCGATACGGCGAAGGGCCTTAGGAGAGAACGCACCTTCTTCTCCAGCGAACGCTTCACCGCTCAGCTTGAGAAGAAGGCGTGCGGGGGAGGTCACTATCCCTCTTCCCCGATTTCGTAACGGGCAAAACGCTTGACGAAGATGTTCTCTCCGGTCTTTGTCCGTAGGTCAGCGAGGAGATCCTCTATGGTGTGTGATGTGTCCTTTACGAATGGCTGCTTCAGAAGGCACGCCTCGGTGTAGAATTTCTTGATCCGCCCTTCGACGATCTTTTCAATCATCTGCTCGGGCTTTTCCTCTTTCTTCATCTGCACGCGGTAGACCTCTCTCTCGTTCTCCAGGTCCTCCGCAGGAACATCCTCCGGGGAGACGTAGCGCGGCTTTGCGGCCGCAATCTGCATTGCTACGTCGCGCGTGAATATGCGGAAATCATCGCTGTTAGCAGCGAAATCGGTGTTGCACGCCACTTCCAACAGGACGCCTACCTTCCCGCTGTGATGCACGTACGCCTCGATCCGCCCGTCAGTCGCCTCGCGCCCCTTGTGCGCCATGAGCTCACGCCCCTCTTCACGCAGGATCTTCTTCGCGCGCTCGAGGTCACCGTCGGCTTTCGCCAGAGCGTTCTTGCAGTCCATGATTCCTACGCCGGTCACTGTGCGCAGGGCTTTAACGTCTTCACTCCTTATCGTCATTTTCCTCTGTCCCTTCATCTCCTGAGGAGACTGTCTCTTCTGCTGCCACGGCTGCGGGAACTTCTTCTGGCTGCTCTTCCGCCGCAGGGCTTTCCTCAGGCTGTTCTTCCGCTGCTACCGCAGTCTCCACACTCTGTTCTTCGGATGTCTCTTCAACCGTTGCCTCTTCCGTGCTCACTTCCTCTGCCACGGGTTCGCTTTCTACAGCGGCCGATGGAGCTTCTTCGACCTTTTCTCCGGAGGGCTCAGATTCTGCAGCAGATGCAGGAGCCTCTTCGACCTTTTCCACGGAGGGCTTAGCTTCTGCAGCAGATGCAGGAGCCTCTTCGACCTCTTCTTGTCGCCCTTCGCGCCCTTCGAGGATGGCATCGGCTATGCGCGATGTAATCAGCTTTGTCGCCTTGATCGCATCGTCATTTCCGGGGATCGGGAAGTCGATCGGGTCAGGATCGCAGTTGGTGTCGACGATTGATACGATCGGGATACCGAGTATGTTTGCCTCGTGCACGGCGTTGGTCTCGATGTCCGGATCGATCACGTACAGGATGTCGGGAACGCGCTCCATGTGTCGCAGTCCGTCCAGGTTGCGCTGCAACTTGGCGAGATCACGTCGCATGCGTGCCGCTTCTTTGTTGGGCACGTAGTCGATGGATCCGTCCTCCATCATCGTCTCAAGGTCCTTCATCCGCTTGATGCTCTGCTTGATCGTGACGAAATTAGTAAGCGTTCCCCCAAGCCAACGGCGGTTCACATAATGCGCGCCACACCGTTTGGCTTCGTCTGCGATTGTTGACTGCACTTGCTTCTTCGTGCCGACAAACAGCATTTCCTTTCCTTCTCCGGCGCGATCGCGGACAAAGAAGTATGCCTTCTTGAACATGTCCACAGTCTGCTCAAGGTCTATAATGTGGATCCCTTTGCGTTCGGTAAAGATGTAGCGACCCATCTTTGGGTTCCATTTTCGCGTTCGGTGGCCGAAGTGAACTCCGGTCTCCAA
>Ga0208771_1001470_pt1 | contig 12391 bp, 13 predicted proteins | sample AntAceMetag02UKX_FD_184775 | JGI IMG/M metagenome (GOLD analysis project Ga0208771, IMG submission 184775) | Saline lake microbial communities from Ace Lake, Antarctica - Antarctic Ace Lake Metagenome 02UKX (SPAdes) (version 2) | ecosystem: Environmental > Aquatic > Non-marine Saline and...
AGAATTTGAAAATAATGCGGATGATGGACGAACAATACTTAAAGACACCTTTTTATGGTGCAAGACGAATGCATGCACATATTAAATATCAGGGTTACACTGTTAATATTAAGAGAATAAGACGATTGTTTCGCTTAATGGGCTTGGAAGCTATTTATCCTAAACCCAATATTAGTAAGCCGTTGTCAGGTCATAAGATCTATCCGTATTTACTGAACGGGTTATCAATTAATAATGTAAATCAAGTATGGAGTTGATATAACATATATTCCAATGAAATCAGGTTTTTTATATTTAATGGCGATAATTGATTGGTATAGTCGCTTTGTTTTATCTTGGAAAATTTCCAATAGTCTTGACTCAAATTTCTCCGTTGAAGCTTTAAAGCAGGCGTTGAGATTTGGTTTTCCTAAAATTTTCAACACAGATCAAGAATCTCAGTTTACAAGCGACGATCATACCAATAAATTGAAGTCAAGAGAAATTAAAATCAGCATGGATGGTAAAGGACGAGCTCTTGACAATGTTTTTATTGAACGTTTATGGTGGAGCTTAAAATATGAGAATGTCGATTTAAATGTTGCTGAGACAGGAAACGAATTATATCATGGAGTTTCTAATTACTTCAATTTTTATAATACTGAGCGACCTCATCAATCATTAGAATATCAATTTCCGAGAGCAGTTCATTATAAAAATAAATCAAAAAGTATTTGACAGATTGGGAAAAAATTGTTAAATTGGCGCAAGCCCCGTAATACTACGCATTACGGGGGGACTGATTCCTTCTGATTTATTATAACTTATTTTTCCTTTATTTCTGTCTAAACATTGGGGACCCTTTCAATTCCTCAAGTCTCTGTTGGGAGAAAACTTACCTAAATATTTTTCGATTATCAAAATAATTCTTCCATAATAATTTGCAATTGGCTCAATGATTAATCCAATTAAAATTGATGAGGTCGGTAAAATTAGAACTAGTAAAATACTCGGTATTTTAAACATTACACTATCCTGAGTCTTTAAAATCCCATAATAGAAATAGTAATGTAAAAGCATTAATAAAGAAACAAACAATCCTGTTAAAAAATAAACAAAGAATTCCCAAAGACTAATAATCACTTTTTCAATCATTTTTGACCTATTCTATTTAACACATAACATGGTTATTCCAGTTCCAATGGGTAGTTTAATTTTTCGCGGGGTGCTATAGTCGGATTCAAAATGAGTAACAATTTTTGTTAATTTATGATTCTTGCCATCCATACGTTTGCCGATAAAATTTTTCACAGCGTACAGAGCTCGAAGCTTATATAAAAGTTCATCGCAATCATCGACAATCACATTAAATGTCCATTAACGAAAACAGATCACGTTCCTTTAAGTTTAGATGTTCTTCTATCTTCTGTTTACTATTTACTAACTTTTCTTTCCCATGTCAACCATCGTCGGTGCATCCAAAACCACTGTTCCGGGTATTTACGAATGTACCGCTCAAGCCTTTTGTTGTATTCTTCAATGAATTGAATGACCCCTTGTTCACTATTTGGAAAGTTTGATGGATCAGGAAATTTTTCTAAAATTAATTTAATTGCTCCTGTTTTTGAACGGATGCCAAATGCCATCACCGCAGGAATTTTATGTTTAATGGATATCTGAGCCGGGCCTTTATTAGTGGAGGCAGGTCTACCCAAAAAATTTACAAATTTGCCTTTGCCGCCCGCGTCCTGATCAAACACGATTAGTACTTTTGCTTTTGCTTTCAAAGCTTGCAGGATACCTTTGGCAGCGCCGCCTTTTACTTTTAACGGAAGGAGTCCCAAATCCATACGGTATTTTTTTATTAGCCCGTCAACTAAAAGATTCTTTTGCTCTTTAAAAACAGCATACAACGGTGGACCAATTTGCGCCACGGCAGCGGCTAAATATTCCCAGTTGCCAAAATGCCCGGAAAGGACAATAACGCCTCTGTTTTTACTTAAAGCTTCTAATAATATTTCTTGATTGTGGACAGGTATTTCCTGCAAAATGTTTTTTTTACTGAGCAGCGGAATACGGGCAAATTCCAGCAACATTTTCCCGAAATGCCGGTAATTGAGATGAAGGATATGAAGCAATTCTTGATCAGTTTTTTCGCTGCCAAAAGCATACTGCAGATTTTTTAAGGCAACATTTTTGCGGATTCTAATGACGAAAAAGAATAGATCACCAAGCCTGTCGCCAATGAAGTAGGTTGTTTTTAAAGAAAGACTTTTCGCAATAAATCCAAGGAGTCGTGTGAGAAAAAATTCGAGTTTATATTTTATCATTGTTCCTGTAATATTAATAAAATTTTTTTGTGCAAAAAAAATAAAATCCGCGTAAATTTATCCGCTATCTTTTTGGATTATCGGTTTAATCCGAGTCATCTGTGTCCCATGGAGAGGAGGAAAAATCATCTCTCCCCTGCCAGGTGTTATCCTCCTGGTCCCATTGTTGAATTGTTAATTTATTTCTTCGCCGAATCATTATGAATACGAAAATAAAAAGGGCTAAAATTAATATCCATAAATAGCTGTCAAAATCCATGAGAAAGCGCCAGCGATATTTTTTTTTAATGTGTTGATGCCATTCGTATTCAAAATCCACTACATCCATGCCGATGGTCTCTAAAAAAGCCTGGTCCAGACTTTTTCCTTTTCCCATAAAAGAAATTATTTGTTTAACCTTTTCTTTGCCAAATTGTTCAAACAGGTAAAGAACTGCCAGATAACTTTCCTGGTAAGCTAATTGCGCTTTATCACGATAAAAATTGAGCACCTCATCTATGTCCTTTAAATCGATGATTGATTTGGTGATCAATGCTTTGGAAATGAGCGAACCGGAAGCGAATGCTTTTTCTCCCGAATAATAAACTGCCATTCCCTCATCAAACCATCTGGGAATTGGATGTTGGTTTACTGCTTTATGAAGAATAATGTGAGTTAATTCATGGATGACAATTTTTGTATTATCTGCATGGTCTGGCAGTAGATTTGGAGATTTTAAGATTATTACATTTTTATATGGTGCTGCAACACCTGCGCTCCAATCAGGAAAATTTTTGCCCACAAATTGGCTAAATATTTCTTCGGAAGGACATATAAAAACTGTTGTTGAGTCATCCAATTTTGCGCCGAGTTCCCCGGACAATTTTGAACAGGAACTTAGCACCGTATTCATTACTTGTTCAGCGTTTTTTTGATTTTTACCCTGAAAGTAAATTACAAAAGGCGGGCGCGAGAGTTGCCGCCAATTTTGATTCAATTTGGAATAATTAGCAGAAAATAGGGGAGCGCAAAATAGCAAGAGAAAAATAACAGTATTGATTTTTTTATACATAACGTAGAAATACTCTAAATTAAAAATCCTCATTTTGTTTTTCAATCTGAATATATTCAAGAATCTCATCAGCCATAACGTTTATATGTTCTTTTATTTTTTTGCGGGCGCAGTCTGGATTTGATTGGATGCAATGAGTTCCTTTGCAATAATATGTTTGTTCTGTACACCCCTGTTGCTGTTGATATTTGGGAGTCGGCGTCATTTTACGAGTGATCTCTTTCCTTGAGAATTTTTTCCCGTGGCAAATGACTCCGAATTCAGCAGCAGTTTCCCACAAGAAAATTTGCATACTAATAACAGCGCAATCGTCCAATTTATCAATCAGATCACTGATTTTTTCGCCCTTAAATAATCGGAATAAAATATCTACTTTTTCTGCCGGTCTCAGGTTGCAATCGGTATCTTTGTACATAATATAAGTTTCCCCATGTTTTTTAAACTTAGTATGACAATTTTTTCAGTAGCATATCCACCAACAATACCATAGTTCTGCGGGCGCTTTGCGGTCGGTCTGCCTGTAAAAAAGTAAACCGGTAATTTGCTGATATGGGGATTCCGTCGGGAATAAAGAATATAGCGGGGATTGGAGGCTTGTTAACATTCTTCACATTGGCGGCAATAACAACTGGAGTTGGCAGGTTTTTAGATAATTGGTCAAGAATTGTTTTTATTGTTTCAAACGAAATTTGATCTTCCCAATTGAAAATTACAATATAACCGAGCATTTTTCGGGAGATAATATCCCAGGATAGGCTTTTTCCCTCTTTGTGTAAACTAATGCCATAGAGATGAAGTCCTAACTGATCGTTGGCATCAAAACGTCCAAAAGAGACAACTCCATTTTTGATATCTATTTTTTTGCAAATCGATTTGATAAAATCATCGCTGGTTTTATTGTCAGATGTGATGACAGCGATCTCGCCGATTTTCATTGTAAAAACCTTTGGTCCTAAATATTAACAATTAAATAAATAATAATTACAATAGTGCCTCTCGAACCATCAACAATTCCGCTTTTGTCAAATAAATGAAATTTGTATGTTGTAACTGGTCGCTGCGGCGGCGTCCTTTTCTGCGCCGGTCAGCGATTTGCCGGCGGTCAGATTTTCTTCTTTCAGCTTGAGCTTGCTTATCTGTTGACTCTTTCCAAAGAGTGGATATAATTGAGACAGCCCGTTCCGAGGCTGTTTTTGAGTGCGCTGTGTTTTGTTTTAACCCTTTTACATAATCATCAACATAGTAGGAATAATTATCGTCTGTCTCTTGCAAATATCCTTTTTGATGCAGCCCCCTGACAATCTCCAACGCCTTGAGATCATCAAATTTGCTTTTTTCAATGATGTCGCACAACTGGATATTTTTATCGATGCTGTCTAATACTTCTTTTTCTTCATGGCTCAATTCAATGTAATTGTTATGGTCTGTTTTTAAAACAACAACGTTTAACGGAGGCATACCTTGTTTTATCTGTTCCCATTCATTAATACGCCGAATTCCAATGTCAACCAATTCTTTATTTGATTTTTTGATTTTGCTGTCATTATTGACAGTTGTAATATCAACAAGAAAAGTTCCAATAGTCCAGGTGAACATTCTCATAATGGCATCTTCCGAAGAAAGATTATCTAATGATGCATCAACAACTTTTCCGTCTGAGATTAGAACTGTACCGAGAGATGGATGATGTTTTAATTTAATGACTGCTGACTTTTTACCTAATTCGAGTGTTTGAATGAGATCAACTAAATTCATTTCAGTTAAGTTACCAGTAAAACCTCGATTTATTTCAAGTTGTTTATCTTTTAAATTTGAAATTTCTGTCAGCAGATTTTGGGCTCGAGCCACGACCTCTTCAGCATAAAACGGTTTTGTAATATAATCATCAATACCCAGTTCAATGTTTTTAATGCGTTCATCCACATTTTTTTGATTAGTTAAGAAAATAAAGGGAGTGGATTTAAATTCTGGAATTGATCGAAGTTTCCGAAATAATTCTTGTCCGTTTATTTGAGGTAAGTCAACTTCGGATATGATGAGGTCAGCTTTTAATTTTTTGGCTAATTCAAGTATTTTTTGCCCATCTTCCCAGCAAGTTACTTCAAAACCTGCTTTTGATAGAGCAGTTTTCAAGGGGGCGATATATGTGTTATCATTATCAATAAGAAGAATATTGGTCTTCTTATTCATGATTACAACTCCTTTTCAGACGGAATTAACAGAATACTGGATTAAAAATCAATCCTGTAAATCGTCTAAAATAACAATTAAGATTAAGGTTTTAAGCTTTTGCTGCATTTAGAGGTTCAGGATTTGTTGATTTTATAATTGCTCCCAATAATTTATCAGGAGCGGTTTTATCAACTTCATTCCAGGTTACCATTGTAATATTTTTATCCAAATCTAATTTATATCGAATGACATCCATTGTGATCGAATTTTGTTCTTTAAAATTCATTACTGCAATTACATACGGGATCCTGAATTTAAACCAGATCGAATGAATTAAGTAGGATGTATATTCCCAGGTTTCAGGTCTGGTGCAGTCAAAAGCAAAAATATTTCCCGCGACACTGTATTTTATTGACTTAAGGAATGAATTTAGGTTTTTTTCCACAGAAATCGCCACCAGGCTGAAGCGAGAATATGCATTTAAATTTATCTTTCCCAGGTCGATCTTCAAGTTGTCTGCTTCTGAAATTTCAATTGATTTAAAATTGTCATTGGTTAAAATGTCCATTATTTCATCTTTACAGTCATTATCAATACTAATAAGGACAATTTTATTCTGTTCTGGAGATGGCACTGAAACGACTGGTATTACCGGTTCAATAAAGTGTTTTGGCGCTGGAACGTCCATAATTTTTTCAGATTCTGATTGTTCCTGCTTCAATTGTAACGAAGACTGTTTGAGCAATTCTTCATCAATAAAAATTTGATCGGACTCTTTAATTTTTAAATCATTAAAGATATTTCTGCGAACAGATATAGACTTGTTAATTATTTCTGATTCGTTTATTACAGATTCTTTTTTATCTAATGCTGGCTCAGGTTTATCAATTTTTTCGTCTTTTTCTTGAAAAGATTTATTTCCCTGTTCAATTCGTTCTATAATTGGTTTAATTTCTTTTTCTAAATCTTCCGGACTTTTTTTGGGTTTAATTTCAAAAACATTATCGCCCGATACTTTTTCTTCTGCCGAAGGCGTTTGATGTTTAATTTCTGGTATTTCTGTTTTGCTCGCTGAATTTTGAATAGTTTTAAAATCATCTATTTCAGATTTTTTTTCATCAACTGGGATTAAAATTTGTTCTTCATCTGAAATCTTTATCTCTTTTTCGACCTGAAGCGGTTGTGCAGGCTTCAAGGCAAATACATTATCTTCCTTTGATCCATTAAACAGAGAAGATGGTTGATCCTCTGATTTATTTATATCTTCAGATTCTAAAGTCGGTTGTAGTGTAGATTCAGTTTCAAAATTGCTTTTAGTAGATTTTTTTTCATCAAAAGCGGGAGTATAATTTTCATTTTCAGGTGGCTCTAATTTTTGTATTGGTTCAGCTTGTTTTGCTGAATGCTCCTGGAACATATATTCATCAGAGTTGGTAGATTCCAATTGATGATTAATATTTTCATTTTCCAGTTCTATTTTCTGTGGAGTTACAAGTTTATTAATGAATTTTACTTTTTTTTCTGGTTCAATGAAATTTGGATGAGTAACTGGCTTTTTCTCTGAAGCAATCGTTGGTTTAATAAATCCTTGCTGATATAACCTGACTAAACGTTTGATGGCGATCAAATCATCGAGCTTGCTTTCATCAACTATATGCTCAAGATTTCGATTCCCATCCAGTAATGCAATGAATTCGCTTGCTCCGTTACCGACTTTTTTATTTTGCACAAAATTTTTAAAAGTCGGTGATACCGTAAAAACCGTTTTTGGCGAAGGGAGTTCTTTAATAAGTTTTTCTCGTATCTCTAACCTTTTTATTCCTTGCAGCAGCAGCCCCAGGTTACTGATGGAAATTTTTTCCGCAACATCCACATCGCGGAATATCATGTTAAAATAACCGCGCTCCCAGGGCAACATTTGATATATAGCCTGCTCCGTTTTGAAATCGTCCAGGCTGGCATTAACGACTGAACCTTCTCGGAAATATACCTGCCCTGTTCGTCTGCCATTACTGACCGTTAAAATACCTGTCTTTCGTTCAACGCCGAAACTTTCGATCAAATCAGCGAGGGATAACTGATATAAACGTCCGGAAAATTTTTTATATGTTTCAATCTGATTGATCTTTCGACGCTCAATTCTTCTTAACACCATCCGAATATGGGCGATAACCTCTTTAACATGCAAAGGTTTCAATAAATAATCCTTAGCGCCCATTTCAAAACTTTTAATACGCTGCTGGATTTCACGTTGTTTTGTTAAAAAGATCAAAGGGATTGATGATGTTTTGGGATCACTATTTATTCGTTCCAATAGTTGAAAACCAGATAAACCAGGTAAATTTGTTTCCGATAATACAAGTTTTGGTGCAGTACGCTGGATTTCTTCCCATGCTTCTTTACCATTGGTAACAGTTGTGATCAAAAATCCTGATGCCTTAAGATTATCTTTCAGAATTTGAAGATTCTTGGCATTAGGATCAGCTATCAATACCAGTTGAATGTCCATAATGCTTTTCTCAATTCAAAATGTTGCCGCAATTTAACAAAATTGACTTATATCAAATATAATCAAATTTTAAAACCTTGTCAAGTTATTTTTTGTTCAATTATTGTAACAAAATATCGGACTATTTTATATTGTTCTTGCGAATTAAGTATTGTTTCAAATGATAAATACTGAAAACTAAATCAATTATGTGAAAAAATATGTTAACTCAATGATAATACATAAAATAAATGAGAATTGTCAAAATTATATGAAGCGAACTTATCTGTTAAAAACAATTTGCTTATTATCAAAATTATGTTAAATTCTCAAATAGATTTTTGTTGACAATAAATACTTTTAAAGTTTGTTGTTTTAATGTAACCGATCACAGAGTAAAAAAAATGTGCTAAATTTTCTCCCACAGAAAAGAAATCCTACTGAAAAAAAAGAAAAAAAATTTTTTTGTGGGCTAATTTGTACTTTGAATTTAAACCCTGTGATCAGTTACGTTTTAATAGTTTTAAGATAAAATATTATAGCAAATATCGAGCCTAAATAGTTAACAAATTCTGAAGATCCCAATTTGCAAAAAATCGGTCTGGGAAGATTCCACGCAAAAATTTGAGTTATGAGTTGTGTTGGTATCGATTTTACAAAAGCTCAAAAGGATAAAATTTATCCGGAACTAAATGGGAGATAATGAAACCTTCATTGATGGATTTATACGGGTTTGGATAAAGCTGGTTGTTAGTTTTATCAATTAACTATTGAAACGATACATACTCATTTGTTCATTCCTTTTTTTGGGAGATTAATAGTTTCGCTTTTTTTTAATCAATAGTTTTCCTTCCCATTCAAACCTGAATAGTAAATCAACAAGGTCAGTAATTAAAAATTGTTAAGAATGAAGAAGAATAAGATAATGAAAAAAAATGTAACAGTATAGCCAACACCTCTTCGTTTTCTCTCATATTCATCTGATTTTTCTTCTTCCATGAAAAATTTATTTTCCTTTACCTGAACAAAGATACCTTTTTTTAACATTTGTTTAAATTGATATGAATTTTTAATGCCGATATCTGATAGCGTTCTTGAAACCCCGCCATTAAACAATTTCATCCTTTTAAATTTACGAATGTAGGATAACTGATTATTTATATAATAGATAATAACAACATAAATAATAACAAGAGGTAAAACTTCCATTTGAGGTTCCTTTCAAAATTAATTATTCAAAATATGTTGGACTGTTTGGATTTTTCAGATGCTTTGTTATTTCCTTTAAATGCCTTTCATTTGTTCGGCTTGAAGAAAGCGGCGGCAAATTTTCAAAGTCGAAAAAATCAACAGCCAGGGTTTCATAGCTCGGACGGGCGTGTCCCCCGGTAATTTCGCACAAAAAAATGATTTTATAAGCATGATAAAATTCAAGTGGTCTGCCGTCCCTGTTGGCATCGTAAACGCCGATCACTTTTTTAACATCGACTTTGAATCCGCTTTCTTCCCATACTTCCCGCACTACCATTTCCGAAGGTGAATCGCCGACATCAGCCCAGCCGCCGGGTAAACTCCATTTATTATCAGACCGTTCCTGAACAAGCAAAATTTTATTTACCCGGATTAGTACTCCACGAACATCGACTTTTGGAGTGGCGTATCCGGATTGTAAGCTGAAATTTTCAATTACACTTTCCTTTGAAAGTCTGGTGTGAGTTTCGACTATTTCCGCAGCTATTGCACCTAATTTTAAGTAGCGCTCTTTGTCAAATTCATTTGTACAAAAAGTGAGACCGGTTTGGCTCAGTGCTTGAATTTTTTGAGACCATTTCAGCCAGTTGGGTATTTTGGTTTGGGGCATTATTTTTTTTCTTAAAAGATGAAAAATTATCTTCGCTGAATATTTGCAATATATAAAAAAAGATTGTCATTATCAATCTTAAAATATTTTTAATTTAAACTAATCCAAATTAAAATAGTTGCACTTGCTGTGGCTTGATAAAAAATTTTTACAGAAATAGAAAATTGCAAAGAAGCAGGATTAAATTTATTTTTTTACAAAAAATTATATGATAAACAAGATATTCCTGTAAATCCTGAAAAATCCTGTAATCCTATCAAAGAAAAACATTTAGTTTGGCGCTAATTCGTTCATGATGGATTAATCGGGAATCTACGCTACATAAATTATGCGATTCCTGCTAAAAATATATGACTGAAAGGAATGCTTATGAAACGGGAATGAAATGGTTTTGGCAACAACGAACAATAAAAATGGGAATGTCATCGGACATTCCCATTTAATGGGGCAACAACTTTAAATTTATTATAGGAGAGTATTCTTATCGAAAAGTAGAATGGACAAAAATTTCGTGTGTTAATCAGATTGCTATGTTTAAATTAACTAATTTCCTTCAGCATTAAACACAGCTCTAATCGTTTTAAATAATATTTTAAGGTCTAATAATAATGACCAATTTTCAAGATAATTAATATCGAGTCTCACCATTTCGTTAAAAGTGGTTTTGTTTCTTCCTGTTACCTGCCAAAGTCCGCTTACTCCGGGTTTAACTTCCAATATGCGGCGGTAATGCCAATGTTGATAAACTTTTACTTCGTAAGGTATGGGAGGTCGTGGACCAACCAGGCTCATCTCTCCCATTAAAACATTCCACAACTGGGGCAATTCGTCAATGCTTGTTTTTCTGATGAATCTTCCGATCCAGGTAATTCTTGGATCATTCTTTATTTTAAATTGAGGATTGCTTTGAGAACCATTATTTATTTCTTCATCTTTCCCTTGAATTAATTTCTCCACATAATCTTTATGAACATTATCATTGGAATTTTTATACATTGATCTAAATTTCAAGAATTTAAAATGTCTTCCTTTGTATCCGATTCTCGTTTGCGAAAACAATACAGGTCCGAATGATGTAAGTTTTATCACCAAAGCAGTGATTAACAAAATTGGTGATAATAAAATAAGAAGGCTTAAAGATAAAACAAAATCAGCCATCCTTTTAATAAATTTTGAAATGAAAATAGAAAAATTTGAAAATAATTCCGGGTTAAATAATAAGGTATCGATCATCGGGATGGCAATTGATGAACCGTTTGTACTATAAATACTTAAATTCATGTTTTCATAACTGGTTTTTTTAAAATTGTAAACGTTTGAAGAACCGGTTTTAAACATAGCAGCCGTTTGAACTTCTTTTTCACCCTGGCTCTCTTTTGAATCATTTAGAATTGAACCTGTGGCTAATTTATCTTCTGTTTGTTTCTCAGGGAACGAAAGAATTTCAACATCAATGTCGTTGTAAGAAACTGGTTCCTTTTGATCGCTATTATCAGAAGTATTTTTAAATTGATTAACCAGGTTTGTACTGACTAATTGAGCATGTGTGCTGTCGGTATCTGGTAATAGCACTAAAATTTTTTTATCATTGTACAAAGATACACCGTCTGATTCCCTGACGTTTGAACAGATAATCTTAACAAGATATTTTAGGGTTGCATCTGCTGAGTACATGCTGTTATTGCGACCGTTTCCCAAATTAAAAATGATCATCGAAGTTCGAGCGTCTAAACGTTCGGATCTTCTTTTTTCAATTAATATCCGTTTTTTGAATTGGTCAATTGGATAATAGTTCAGTTCTGAAAAATTTGCAGGATTAATTGATTTATTTTTTAATGTAAATGATTTAATTTTTTTTAATATATTTTCAAAAGTCATTTTTGAAGTCCTTTGTTAAATTTTTCTTCAATGTTTATTCAATAGCTTATAATCTGCAGCACCTGGCGCGGGCGAAGCATTGTTTGTTCATCAAATCAGTGTTAATGAACTCTGTTGCCACACCCGCAACCAGTGATGCAATAGCGCTACAGCCTCCCTCTCCAAAACATGAGGTAAAGCAATAACGGCGAGGGTGATATCTGCTTTACTATTATTCTCATGTGTTCCTGCTTCCTGAACATGGTCTAATAAATTTAGTTCAGGTTCCTCATCAATTTCATTATTAATTAAGTTTGATTGTAATAGAGTTGTGAAAGTAGGGGCGAGTGCTGGTTGAATAATATCTGAAGCTTTGGCATTTCCTGTAGAGATAAGCAAAAAAGTAACGCTGGCTAATAACTTGTAGATTAAAAAAGTATGATATGCTTTCATAATACAACCCCACATGTATCTAATATTTATTAGATATTTTCCCATCCCTGCTCCAGGTTTTTTGAATTTGCTGCTTTAATATAATAAAAATAAAATGTTACATAAATTAATATTCAAAATAGGATATTCCTTGAAGAGACCAAATGTATTGCGTTATTATAAACAATTTCTAAAAACGCAAGACAAACCATATAATCGGA
>Ga0208771_1001472_pt1 | contig 12387 bp, 9 predicted proteins | sample AntAceMetag02UKX_FD_184775 | JGI IMG/M metagenome (GOLD analysis project Ga0208771, IMG submission 184775) | Saline lake microbial communities from Ace Lake, Antarctica - Antarctic Ace Lake Metagenome 02UKX (SPAdes) (version 2) | ecosystem: Environmental > Aquatic > Non-marine Saline and Alkaline...
GCAGCATGCTTTTCGAATAATCTCCGCCCGAGAAGGAAGATCAGTAAGGCTGACATAATTACCGCGCAGGTCAGCTGGAGGAGGCTGGTTTCTCCTCCGTGATGATGGACTCCGGTCATTCCGGAGCCGAGGATACGGTTGAAGATAAGCCCGAAGAGGATGCTCATTATCGCGACCGTCCCCAGGTAGATCGCCACTACCCTCCCCCCGAAGGAGTGATAGACAGCCCCCAGGGTGGCGATGTTGGTGGCCGGTCCCGCCATCAGGAAGACCAGCGCGGTTCCGGTTGGCATTCCGGCGGCGATCAGGGACGCGGCGATCGGGACCGAACCGGTGGTGCAGACATAGAGAGGGAGGGAGATCGCCAGGACCAACAGCATTCCTCCCAGACCCTGGGTCCAGGACTGGCCTGCTAAAAATCCCGGAGGGATCAATATGGTGATAAGAGCCGAGACCAGTATCCCCAGGAAAATCCAGATGTCGGTGGAGGCCAGTATCTCAAAGATGCCGTAGCGGAAGATCCTGACTATCGGATTACGATATTCTTCCGATTTGTTTTTGGCTTTTATCTTTATCGCTTTCTCACTTTCGGATGGTTCGGTTACATTGACCAGGATTCCTCCGATCATGCCGGTAACAAAGGCCGCCAGGACTTTGAAGAGAGCGAAGGGCCAGCCCAGGAATGAGGCTGAGACCAGGATGGAATCGACACCAGTCTGGGGAGTGCTGATCAGAAAACCGGTGGCCGCGCCTTTTGAGGCGCCGTCATTCCTTAACCCGATCGCGGTGGGGATTACACCGCAGGAGCATAGCGGCATCGGGATCCCCAGCAGGACCGAGCGGAGCACGCTCCGGGAGTTACCGCGGCTGAGATGACGGGAGACCAGACCGGGGGGGAGGAAGACATGGAGGATTCCCGCGATCAGAAGACCGAGGAGCAGAGCCGGCGAGAGGTCCAGCATGATCTGCCATACGCTTGCTGTGAATTCGGTTATCATGGAGAAATAAGTTAAAAGTGCCTTAAGTGCGCTTAAGTGCCTAAAGTTATGGCCTTGACTTGGCTTTTCCGGTGTAATCTTATTAGTTTCAGTTCGGATGATGGATTGCAAAGTGTGGTATTATTAGATAATATTATTTCACGCGAATTTTACAATGGTAAACCAACTCAGGCGCCTTAAGCGGAAAGATGGTATAGCGAGGTGTCGCCGACAACTTTAGGCACTTCTAACTTTAGCGCACTTTAGGCACTTTTTTCAGGAGGTTATTATGGACTTATTTCAAGCGATTAGAGGAAGGTATAGTTATCGGGGTGCATTCCAGGGAGCTCCGATCCCACGGGAGGACCTGAAACGGATCGTGGAGGCGGGGCTGATGGCTCCCTCGGGAAATAATGCCCAGACTACCGGATTTGTGATTGTGGATGATCCGGAGTTGGTGAAGGAGATAGGCGGGATGCACCCGGGCAATAAAGCCCTCCAGCAGGCCAGGGCTCTAATTGCCTGCATAGTCGATCGCGATCCCGAACCTGTTTATGAGGGGTTGTCTTTTCAGATAGAGGATTGCGCCGCGGCAGTGGAGAATATCCTTCTGGCGATTACGGCCCTGGGATACGGCTCGGTCTGGGTGGACGGCTGGCTCCGCCGGGATGGCCGGGCGGATAAGATCGGGCGGATGCTGGGAGTTCCAGATTCAAAGGTTGTCCGGATATTATTGCCGGTGGGTATCCCGATCGGGCCCGGGCCTCGTCCGGAGAAGAAGACATTTGATGAGCGGGCAAGATTTAATCGGTGGTAGAAAGACCATATCCCATTAAAACATGATTAATTTAAACCACGAAGGACACGAAGATTACGAAGGTTTTTTAAGAATGTGCGAGATATTGATTTTATTAAATATTCTTCGTGTACTTCGTGATCTTCGTTGTGAATCACATCGTGGTTTCAGGTAAGATTTTGAATGCCTTTTTGAATATGGTATAGAATGGGAATTAAACGTATGTTCCGAAAAATAATCTCGTTAACTACTGCTAATCGGGAAGAGTTGCTGGATATTACCAGCCAGGTAATGGCGATAGTCGGGGATAGCGGAATTAAAGAGGGCTTGCTTCCTATCTATACTCATGGCGCCACCGCGGCTATTATGATCCAGGAGAACTGGGATGCAAGTGTCCCCCTGGACATGATCGCTCTGCTGTAGAAAATCACACATCGCGGTGTCTGGTTCCATGACCGGCAGGATGGAAATGGTGATGCCCATCTTAAGAGGCTGTGTCACAATCCCACGTGGCCGCGCGAGGGGCTATTATGAAAAATTTATAAGTAATAGTATGGTATTGGGGTATAAGGGAGGGGATACTAAAGAAGGAAGGCGGAGATATAGAGAGTATGTTTTACAGGGATTAAAATATAAAATTGATGATCCGAAAGAAGCTGCCAGGGCAAACGCGATCCTGGGATCGGATAGTTTTATTGTTTGGTGAAGGAGAATTTTCTCAGTGAGATCGGATTTTCAAGCCGGGATTTTTCCCATTTAAAAACTATTAGGACGCCGAAGCCGATCAAGGAAATAGCCGAGGCGGTAGCGGAAAAATATGGGTTAAAGTCAGGGGAGATAATAAAAAAATATTCTAAGCATCGTGAGGCCCGGCTGGAATTGTTGGAGATATGTTATCGGCTAAATCTAAGGAAGATGAGCACAAGGGAGATGGGAACTGATCTGGGAGGCATAAGCGGGGAACAGGTCAGTCAGGTCCACAAGGTGATGCAGGCTAGGATTAAGCAAGAGAGGAAGCTGGCAAAAAGAGTTGAGAAAATCATATCCCGGCTTCAAACTTAGTATTTGGGGTGTGACCCTGAATCTTTCTAATAGTGTCTGAACAAAAAGTGCCTCAATCACAGTTTTTATGTCATTGAGGCTGTGTCACAATCACACGTGAGCCGCGTTAATGATCTAAAACTTTGCTTGACGGCATACATAGCAGCAAAGCGTAGACCCTGAGCGAAGTCGAAGGGCGAGATGCTGGGTGAAGCTCATCCTGCCTTGCCTACCGGCGGGATCTCCACCCTTCGGCAAACTCTCTTCGATTCCGCTCAGGGTCTTCAACAAGGACTACGCACAGTCTACCCCGATTTATCGGGGCTCCGATATCCCGTACCCCCCTACCGCGTCACCGGGATATCGCGGGAAGATCCGTAATAAGCCCGAGTAAATTCTTTCACCGCCCACAGTCCGGAGGTTGCGCGGAATATGCCTATGTTATCCATGTAATTACCTTCATAATCAGCCGGGACCGGTTGATCTTGCGCTCCCCCGTAATAACATCTGGTTAACTCTCGAATAGCCCACAGCCCGGAAGCGGGTCTAAAAATAGCGGGAACCCAAGTGCCACTCCCGTCATAATCGCCTGGGACTGCTAGGTCAAGATTGCTCCCGAAATATATCTGGCTGATCTGCCTCAGGGCCCACAGGCCCCCCGCCTTGGTGGGGCGGAAGATTGCAATATCCTTTATCCCATCCCCGTCGTAATCCCCCGGCACCGGATAGTCAGACGTATTCCCGAAGTAGGCGCGAGTAATTCCCTTAATGGCCCACAGCCCATATGTCAGACGAAATACTCCGATATCGCACCAACCATCCCCGTCGTAGTCACCCGGCACCGGATAGTCGGATGCATTACCGAAGTAGACTCGGGTACCTCCCATAACCGCCCATAGTCCCGTTCCCGGCCGGAAGATGCCTATATCGGTCGTCCTATCCCCATCATAGTCTCCCGGGGCCGGGATGTCTAACGCGTTCCCGAAGTAAGCGCGAGTGACCCCCCTCACCGCCCAGCGGCCAGAACTTCTCTGGAAGATCGCGATATCCGATCTGCCGTCTCCGTTGTAATCTCCGCTCGCGATCAACGGCCTGACCGGGGTCGGGGCCGGGGCGAAATAACCACAGGCCACCCCTTCGTAGTCGCTCCCGTTGTCGAGCATAATGGGATTATCCGCGACGGCGGTGAACCGGTCTATTTTCCAGAGCCGGTTCTCCTGGGCGGGGTCGATCTTGTTCCCGGTGATGCCCCGGAGTTGTCCGGAACATCCGAAGTTCAAACCTTCCACATCATTGAGGCGGGCACCATTGTAGCTCAGGGGGGCCACCTCGGTCACCGAGCCGTCTTCCGGGTCAATTATCACCAGGTGGTCCCAGCGACCCCGATTGTTCTGGACGGCGTACAACGCTCCACCGACCGGCTCAAAAGCGATATCGTCTATGTCATCAAGTCCGGGGACCAGGCTCTCGATTACCAGGTAGTCCTTTCCATGGAAGACGCCCGGGAGGAGCTGGCCGGTGGATGTGTCGATCTGGATGAGAAGATCATCGCCGTTCCGGCGAACCGTGCCGAAGAGAGTTCCGGTCACCGGCTGGAAAGCCAGACCGTCAACGTCGGTGGCCAGATCTCCTTTCCCGACCGTCTTAAATTCAATCCGGCCCAGCTTCCCCTCTCCGGAGCCAATCGGATGGGGCATGGGGATGAATTCTCCGGAAGACAGATCGAGAACACCCAGACGGTTGTAGTTGACCGCGTAAAGTGTGCCGGTGGCCTCTTCATAGGCGATCGCCTCGATCCCGCCGCTCCCGGTGGAGTCCCCGATATTAACCTCATTGGTCTCTGGATTAGGATCCGCCGGATTCACTCTCGTCAACAGGTTGTAACCTCCGGCTCCTCCCTGCTGGGCCACAACATAACAACAGCAGCCCGGCGTTGGCGTAATATTGGGTGTTGGGGTTACACTTGGTGTTGGCGACGGAGGAGGAGTCGGGGTCCTGGTCGGTGACGGAGTCAGCGTAGAGGTTGGCGTTGGCGTGGGAATGGTAGCAGTCGGACTGGGGCTTGGTGTTGGTGTAGGAACAGTAGCAGTCGGAGTGATACTCGGCGTCGGCGTAATCGGTGTTGGTGTGACTGAAGGTGTCGCCGTCACCCTTGGTGTCGGAGTAACCGAGGGTGTCGGTGTGATCGGGGTTGGGGTAACCGAAGGAATTGGGGTCACTGAAGGCGTCGGCGTCACACTTGGTGTCAGAGTGACCGATGGTGTCGGCATGATCGGTGTCGGGGTAACCGATGGCATTGGAGTTACAGAAGGCGTCGGGGTCACCGAAGGCGTTGGCGTCATCGATGGTGTGGGGGTTGGAGTCACGCTTGGCGTTGGCGTAACCGAAGGCGTGGGCGTTATAGATGGCGTGGGAGTTGGAGTCACACTTGGTGTGAGCGTGATCGGTGTTGGTGTGACTGAAGGCGTGGGCGTGACCGAAAGTGTTGGCGTCGGCGTGATCGGTGTTGGTGTAATCGATGGCGTTGGGGTGATCGGTGTCGGGGTAACCGATGGCGTTGGAGTTACAGAAGGCGTCGGGGTCACCGAAGGCGTTGGTGTTACCGACGGCGTGGGTGTCGGAGTCACACTCGGCGTCGGCGTAATCAGTGTTGGAGTTACAGAAGGCGTCGGCGTAACAGATGGCGCGGGTGTCACCGAGGGCGTCGGGGTTGGTGTTACACTTGGCGTTGGCGTGATCGGGGTTGGGGTAACTGAAGGCGTCGGGGTTACTGAAGGCGTCGGCGTCACCGAAGGTGTGGGAGTCGGAGTCACACTCGGCGTTGGCGTAATCGGTGTTGGTGTAACCGAAGGCGTAGGTGTTACTGAAGGCGTCGGCGTTACAGATGGCATGGCAGTCGGCGTCACGCTTGGCGTTGGCGTGATCGGGGTCGGTGTAACCGAAGGCGTAGGTGTTACTGAAGGCGCCGGCGTCACCGATGGCGTGGTAGTCGGAGTCACACTCGGTGTTGGCGTAATCGGTGTCGGTGTAACCGAAGGCGTCGGCGTTACAGATGGCGTGGTAGTCGGAGTAACACTTGGCGTTGGCGTGATCGGGGTTGGTGTAACCGAAGGCGTTGGGGTTAATGAAGGCGTAGGTGTTACTGAAGGCGTGGGAGTCGGAGTCACACTTGGTGTTGGCGTGATCGGGGTTGGTGTAACCGAAGGCGTAGGTGTTACTGAAGGCGTGGGCGTTACAGATGGTGTCGGTGTCGGAGTACCACTTGGCGTTGGCGTAATCGGTGTCGGTGTAACCGAAGGCGTGGGTGTTACTGAAGGCGTCGGCGTCACCGATGGCGTGGGAGTTGGAGTCACAGAAGGCGTCGGTGTGATCGGTGTGGGTGTAACCGAAGGCGTAGGTGTTACTGAAGGTGTTGGCGTCACTGATGGTGTGGGAGTCGGAGTTACACTCGGCGTTGGCGTGATTGGGGTCGGTGTAACCGAAGGTGTTGGTGTCACTGAAGGCGTCGGCGTCACCGATGGCGTGGGAGTCGGAGTCACAGAAGGCGTCGGTGTGATCGGTGTCGGTGTAACCGAAGGCGTAGGTGTTACTGAAGGCGTGGGCGTTACAGATGGTGTCGGTGTCGGAGTAACACTTGGCGTTGGCGTGATCGGGGTTGGTGTAACTGAAGGCGTCGGTGTAACTGAAGGCGTAGGTGTTACTGAAGGTGTGGGCGTTACAGATGGCGTGGGAGTCGGAGTCACACTCGGTGTTGGCGTGATCGGTGTCGGTGTAACCGAAGGCGTAGGTGTAACTGAAGGTGTGGGCGTTACAGATGGTGTGGGAGTTGGAGTAACACTCGGCGTTGGCGTAATCGGAGTTGGGGTAACCGAAGGCGTAGGTGTAACTGAAGGCGTGGGCGTTACAGATGGCGTGGGAGTCGGAGTAACACTTGGCGTTGGCGTGATCGGGGTGGGGGTAACCGAAGGCGTTGGGGTCACTGAAGGCGTGGGTGTTATAGATGGTGTGGGCGTTGGAGTCACACTCGGTGTTGGCGTGATCGGGGTCGGAGTAATTGACGGTGTGGGAGTCACTGAAGGCGTTGGCGTCACCGATGGTGTGGGAGTTGGAGTCACACTCGGTGTTGGCGTGATTGGGGTTGGGGTAACCGAAGGCGTGGGGGTTGGAGTAACAGTAGGGGTGACAGAGGGGGTCGGTGTCACCGATGGTGTGGGCGTTGGAGTAACCGAAGGCGTGGGGGTTGGAGTAACAGTTGGGGTGACAGAGGGGGTTGGTGTCACCGATGGTGTGGGCGTTGGAGTAACCGAAGGCGTGGGGGTTGGAGTAACAGTCGGGGTGACAGAGGGGGTTGGTGTGGTTAAAGCGCAGGTCCAGTAAAGCTTGCTCACGAAAGCGTCGGAGTCCCCCGCATAAGTTCCCTGAAAAGGATTTTCCGTGGGAAAGTCGGTGGACTCAGTAGATCCGGTCAGATAAGCCGAATCATCCAAGAGCGCGATTCCCTGGCCGTCATCATCACTTCCTCCTCCCAGATAAGTTGAATAGACAATATAAGTGCCGGTGGAGGAGAGCCTGCTCACGAAAGCGTCCTTGCCCCCCGTATTAGTTCCCTGATAAGGATTTTCCGTGGGAAAATCGAGGGACTCAGTAGATCCGGTCAGATAAGCCGAATCATCCAAGAGCGCGATTCCGTAGCCTATATCAGAAGATACTCCTCCCAGATAAGTTGAATAGATAAGAGAAGTGCCGGAGGAGGAGAGCTTGCTCACGAAAGCGTCATCGTTCCCCGCAATAGTTCCCTGATAAGGATTTTCTATGGGAAAGTCGTTTGACTCAGTCCATCCGGTCAGATAAGAAGCCGAATCACTCGAGAGCACGATTCCCTTGCCTTCATCATTCCACCCTCCTCCCAGATAAGTTGAATAGATAAGAGAAGTGCCGGTGGTGGAGAGCCTGCTCACGAAAGCGTCGGCGAGCCCCGCCCACGCATTAGTTGCCTGAAAAGAATTTTCCGTGGGAAAGTCGGGGGACTTAGTAGATCCGGTCAGATAAGCCGAATCACCCGAGAGCGCGATTCCGTAGCCTATATCAGAAGATACTCCTCCCAGATAAGTTGAATAGATAAGAGAAGTGCCGGAGGAGGAGAGCTTGCTCACGAAAGCGTCATCGTTCCCCGCCTTAGTTGCTTGATAAGGATTTTTAGTGGGAAAGTCATCGGACCCGGTATATCCGGTCAGATAAGCCGAATCACCTGAAAGCGCGATTCCCTGGCCGTCATCATAACTTCCTCCTCCCAGATAAGTTGAATAGATAAGAGAAGAGCCGGAGGAGGAGAGCTTGCTCACGAAGGCGTCCCCGTTATCCGCATAAGTTCCCTGATAAGGATTTTCCATGGGAAAGTCGCTGGAACAGGTATAACCGGTCAGATAAGCCGAATAACCTGAGAGCGCGATTCCGTATCCTTTAGCACCACATGTACCTCCCAGATAAGTTGAATAGATAAGATAAGAGCCGGTGGAGGAGAGCTTGCTCACGAAAGCGCTGGAGTTCCCCGTACTAGTTCCCTGATAAGGATTTTCCGTGGGAAAGTCTGTGGAGTAAGTATAACCACATACATAGGCAAAACCCAGGTTGTCCACGGCAATGGCCCGGCCATAATCCGCCCCGATCCCCCCTAAATAAGTGGAGTAATCCAGCTCCAGGTAGCAGACATAATTCTCTGGCGTGGGCGAAATACTGGGCGTGACACTCGGCGTTGGTGTGGCGGTGGGGGAAGCGCTGGGGGTTGGAGTAACAGTCGGGGTGACAGAGGGGGTCGGTGTCACGGTTGGTGATACCGTTGGTGTGAGCGTGGGTGTGACCGAAGTACTGGGCGTGACACTCGGCGTTGGCGTAACCGGTGTTGGAGTAACTGAAGGCGTCGGCGTCATACTTGGTGTCGGAGTAACGCTTGGTGTCGGAGTAACGCTCGGTGTTGGAGTAACGCTCGGTGTCGGAGTGATTGGTGTTGGTGTGACTGACGGCGTGGGTGTAGGAGTGATCGGTGTCGGTGTGACTGAAGGCGTGGGGGTTGGAGTAGCAGTCGGGGTGATAGAGGGAGTGGGCGTGGGTGTGGCCGAAGGGGTTGGTGTGGTTATTAAATAGCAGGTCCAGGTAAGCTTGCTCACGAAAGCGTCGGTGTACTGCCCATCCGACGCACGAGTTGCCTGATAAGGATTTTTAGTGGGAAAGTCATCGGAAGAAGTAGATCCGGTCAGATAAGCCGAATCACCCGAGAGCGCGATTCCGTAGCCTATATCAGCAGCTGCTCCTCCCAGATAAGTTGAATAGATAAGAGCAGTGCCGGAGGTGGAGAGCTTGGTCACGAAAGCGTCGGAGTTCCCCGCATTGGTTTCCTGATAAGGATCTTTCGTGGGAAAGTTGGAGGAATAAGTATAACCGGTCAGATAAGCCGAATCACCCGAGAGCGCGATTCCCTGGCCGTAATCAGCAGATGTTCCTCCCAGATAAGTTGAATAGATAAGAGAACTGCCGGTGGTGGAGAGCTTGCTTACGAAAGCGCTGACTACTGCCCCCGCATTAATTGCCTGATAAGAATTTTTAGTGGGAAAGTCGGTTGACTGAGTATATCCGGCTAGATAAGCTGAATCACTCGAGACCGCGATTCCGTAGGTACCATCATAATTTCCACCTCCCAGATAAGTTGAATAGAGAAGAGAAGAGCCGGTGGAGGAGAGCTTGCTCACGAAAGCATCCCGGTACCCAGCTAAAGTTATCTGATAAGGATTTTTGGTGGGAAAGTCGCCTGACTCAGTCCATCCAGTCAGATAAGAAGCCGAATCACTCGAGAGCGCGATCCCAAAGCCCCAATCACCACCATTACCAAGTCCTCCTCCCAGATAAGTTGAATAGAGAAGAGAAGAGCCGGAGGTGGAGAGCTTGGTTACGAAAGCGTCGGAGTTCCCCGCATTAGTTTCCTGATAAGAATTTAGCGTGGGAAAGTCGTCTGACACAGTCCATCCGGTCAGATAAGCCGAATCATCCAAGAGCGCGATTCCGTAGCCTTTATCAGCAAGTCCTCCTCCCAGATAAGTTGAATAGATAAGATAAGAGCCGGAGGTGGAGAGCTTGCTCACGAAAGCATCCTCTTTTAACCCCGCATTAGTTTCCTGATAAGGATTTAGCGTGGGAAAGTCGGAGGACTCAGTAGATCCGGTCAGATAAGCAAAATAATCATTCGAGAGCGCGATTCCATAGCCGAAATCATCCAATCCACCTCCCAGATAAGTTGAATAGATAAGATAAGAGCCGGTGGAGGAGAGCTTGCTCACGAAAGCGTCGAAGTCCCCCCCTACATGAGTTTCCTGATAAGGATTTTTAGTGGGAAAATCAGATGAGCAAGTTCCACCACATACATAAGCAAAGCCCAGGGAGTCCACGGCAATGGCCCGGCCAATATCATCGAAGATCCCCCCTAAATAAGTGGAGTAATCCAGCTCCAGGGAGCAGACATAATTCGGCGGCGTGAGAGTGGGGTTGGGCGTGAGAGTTGGCGTCACACTCGGAGTAGGAGGACACGAGGGCATCGGTGCGATCGGGGTTGGGGTAACTGAAGGCGTCGATGTTGGAGTAACGCTTGGTGTCGGCGTAATCGGGGTTGGGGTAACTGAGGGCGTTGATGTTGGAGTAACGCTCGGTGTCGGCGTAATTGGGGTTGGGGTAACTGAAGGCGTCGATGTTGGAGTAATGCTTGGTGTCGGCGTAATCGGGGGTGGTGTAACTGAAGGCGTAGGGGTTACTGAAGGCGTCGGCGTCACAGATGGCGTCGGTGTTGGAGTAACGCTTGGTGTCGGTGATGCCGTGGGCGTGACCGAAGGGGTCGGTGAAGTTAAATAGCAGGTCCAGATAAGCTTGCTCACGAAAGCGTCCTTGTCCCCCGTATTAGTTCCCTGATAAGGATTTTCCGTGGGAAAGTTGGAGGAATAAGTATAACCGGTCAGATAAGCCGACTCACCCGAGACCGCGATTCCCTGGCCTTCATCATCACTTCCACCTCCCAGATAAGTTGAATAGAGAAGAGAAGTGCCGGAGGCGGAGAGCCTGCTCACGAAAGCGTCGGCGAGCCCCGCATTAGTTCCCTGATAAGGATCTTCCGTGGGAAAGTCATAGGATAAAGTATCTCCGGTCAGATAAGCCGAATTACCCGAGACCGCGATTCCCTGGCCATCATCATAACTTCCTCCTCCCAGATAAGTTGAATAGATAAGAGAAGTGCCGGAGGAGGAGAGCTTGCTCACGAAAGCGTCGGCGTTCCCCGCATTGGTTTCCTGATAAGGATCTTTCGTGGGAAAGTTGGAGGAATAAGTATAACCGGTCAGATAAGCCGAATCACCCGAGAGCGCGATTCCTTGGCCGTCATCATAACTTCCTCCTCCCAGATAAGTTGAATAGATAAGAGAAGAGCCGGCGGAGGAGAGTTTGCTCACGAAAGCGTCGGCGTTCCCCGCATTAGTTTCCTGGTAAGGATTTTCCGTGGGAAAGTCGAGGGATTCAGTTTCTCCGGTCAGATAAGCCGAATCACCCGAGAGCGCGATTCCCTGGCCGACATCACCAAGTCCACCTCCCAGATAAGTTGAATAGATAAGAGAAGAGCCGGTGGAGGAGAGCTTGCTCACGAAAGCGTCGTCGTTCCCCGCATAAGCTCCCTGATAAGGATTTTCCATGGGAAAGTTGGGGGAAGAAGTTTCTCCGGTCAGATAAGCCGACTCATTATAGAGTGCGATTCCGTAGCCGCAATCAGAACTTCTTCCTCCCAGATAAGTTGAATAGATAAGATAAGAGCCGGTGGAGGAGAGCTTGCTCACGAAAGCGTCCCCGTCCCCCCCTCCATAAATTCCCTGATAAGGATTTTCCATGGGAAAGTCGATGGAATAAGTAGATCCGGTCAGATAAGCCGAACCACCCGAGAGCGCGATTCCCTGGCCTATATCAGCACATCCTCCTCCCAGATAAGTTGAATAGATAAGATAAGAGCCGGTGGAAGAGAGCTTGGCCACGAAAGCGTCATCGTCCCCCGCTTTAGCTCCCTGATAAGGATTTTCCGTGGGAAAATCGTCTGAGTAAGTTTCACCACATACATAGGCAAAGCCCAGGGCGTCCACGGCAATGGCCCGGCCATTATCATCGTAGTTCCCCCCTAAATAAGTGGAGTACTCCAGATCCAGGTGGCAGACCATATTGTACGGGGTCGGAGTCGTCGTTTGGGCATAGGAACTGACGACAAGGAAATATGAACTTACGATTGTCAAAAAAACTGTGACATAATTTTTCATATTACCCGTTGCCTTGGCCTTAATTCTGAGTAATAGAAATATTTTTTTAACAAGTTTTATAAGAGTTCTGTAAAATAGATTTTACCGTGTCATTGCAAAGAGCCCCGAAAACTTTCGGTAAGCTTTCAGTAAACCCCGTATCTACCGGGTCGATTAACAATTTTATTTAGTACTGGACACACCTGCCCCAATTATATATAACGGGGGCATGATTACAAAAGGCCCTGAAACTCATAATACAATT
>Ga0208771_1001474_pt1 | contig 12383 bp, 7 predicted proteins | sample AntAceMetag02UKX_FD_184775 | JGI IMG/M metagenome (GOLD analysis project Ga0208771, IMG submission 184775) | Saline lake microbial communities from Ace Lake, Antarctica - Antarctic Ace Lake Metagenome 02UKX (SPAdes) (version 2) | ecosystem: Environmental > Aquatic > Non-marine Saline and Alkaline...
AACTTGAAAAGGGGGTCCCTTTCATCAGGGTTATGCCTATCGTGTGGCACATATCTGATAATGAAATAAGATCGCAGGAAACAAGCGCACGAATAAAGCGAATATGGGAAGCACAAGGGCTGGTCACTCAAAAAGACAGAGGAATACTTAATGTCCTCTTTATGTCCGCACTTCCTTTTGGCCTCTTTAATGTGGGAAAGAATCTGGATTTTATAAAAAGGGACAACATTTGTCAGCCTGAAGCTGCAGTGAGATGCCTTCCTATACAAACAGATTTTTCAGGGTCTGGAGCACCTGTAAGCTTATTTGTCGGACGAAAAGGACAGATAGTTAAAATGGATATTTTCGACAAGCACGCAAGTAACAATAACGCTCTGATCTCCGCAGCTTCCGGTAGTGGGAAATCATTCCTTATGAATTCACTTGTATTTAACTACTTTTCCTCCGGTGCCATTGTTCGTATCATTGACATTGGACGATCCTACAAAAAGTTATGCTCTGTTCTCAATGGAAACTTCATAAACTTTGCTAAAGATTCAAATATCGTACTTAACCCATTTACGAATGTGGTGGATATTGATGATGACATAGGCTCCCTCAGTGCAATTGTAGCACAAATGATCTATTCGACCACTCAGGAAGTACCTGATGAAACGGAAATGACATTGATAAAAAGTGCCATATATTGGGCATACGAGAAATTTGCTAATGAAGCAGATATAGATAAAATATATAAGTACTTGAATAAATATCCAAAATATACCGGCACTGACGATCTGCTCAAATCTAATCCTGAAGATGAAAACAGCAATTCACACTTTACTGATGATCTCAGAAATATATCAGTCAAGCTGGCATTTAACCTGCAAAACTTTACATCACACGGCACTTACGGGAAATGGTTTAATGGAACCTCCACCCTGGACATAGCACGAGATGATTTCGTCATTCTTGAGCTTGAGGAACTGGCAGCACAACCGGAACTTTTCGGTGTTATTACCCTTCAATTAATCAATTATGTTACCTCAAACCTGTACTTGTCGGACAGGTCGCAGAAAAGATTGATCATCTTTGATGAGGCATGGAGATTTTTCAAGGAAGGTTCCATGTTGAAGAATGTAATTGAAGATGGTTACAGACGGGCAAGAAAATACGGTGGCAGTTTTACAACAATCACCCAGAGTCTGCTTGATTTAAAGATGGCTGGTGATGTTGGGGATGTTATTCAGGCAAACTCAGCATACAAGTTTTATCTTGAATCGTCGGATTTTGAAAAGGCAAAACAGGAGAAGATTATAGATTATGAGCCATTTGTAATGGATCTATTAAAGAGTGTCCAAAACAGAAGGCCGAAGTATTCAGAAGTTTTTGTGGACGGACCAGGAGGACAAGGAGTGATGAGACTGGTCGTTGATCCATATTCCTACTACATATACACATCTGATGCCGATGATAACGCAAAGATCGACTCTTACACTCGAAATGGAGCAACCTATGCCGAGGCGATCAAGAAAATGGTTGAGGAAGGGAAACAGTAATTTATGAACAGAATATCGTCATTATCCAGAACATTATTTCCTCTTGTCAGCTTTGCCGGGCTGATATTTGTTTCGGCTGAACTGATCATGCAACTGTATAACTCTTCCTTATGCGGAACTGAGGGGTGCAAAATAGTCACTAATTCAGCCCGGTATGGCGATATAACTATGCTGTTACCGGGTATAGCAGTATTTTTGATTCTCACTTTGCTGTCAGAAATTAACCTTTCCCTGCATGAAAAGCGCCTTGACTCTCTCGTAAATTTTACCCTGATAGCAGCTTTGCTGGCCGAAGGGTTTTTTGTCGGTTATCAGGCATTCAGGGTTCATACTCCCTGCGTGTTTTGCCTTGCTGTTTTTGCTGTTTTTGCTGTTCTTGGCATTATGCGTATCATAGGAGGGCATACAGGGGTCTTTTCAGGCTTCGCCGGTTTTGTCGTAATCTTCAGTTTGTTTTATCTTGTGCTACCTGCTGCAAGTAACTGCAACTGTATACGCAATAACCAACTTGTCTTGTTTTATAGTGAAAACTGTCCTCATTGTAAAACTATTAAGAGCTTATGCAAAGACTGTGATCTTCAGATCAATGAATTTCCAGCAGAAGAGCATAGCAGGTTCCTCAAAAATATGAACATAGATGAGGTTCCTGTACTATTCATAAATGGCGAGGCTGAAAAAAGGATCTTGATAGGTGAGGTCAAGATACAGGAATACCTTTCCAATATCAGTTACAATAAGGAGAAGAGTGCATGGATGTCCGAGTTATTCTCAACTTCTGCGCATGCGGGTACATGCAAGGCGGGTGAGTCATGCGAAGATTAAACAATTTGTGTTTAGGGCTTTTTTTTTCTTTTTTCTGCCTGGTGCCCTCCCTCTCGGTATGGGCATCGTCACCCGTTGTATGCCAGGGCAGCACAGAATATCACATATCAATATATAGAAGCGCGCTTCCTTCAAGTTTTACAAAGCATATTATCGTTTTTATACCGTCCGTTGATGGTAATGGAGATAATATTCCCATTACGGACAATCAAGCTACATTTAAATATGATGGGACTGCTGTCCAGGTTATGTGCGATGGTTCAGCGCGGGACTTCATTCCAAACACATCTTATACCGAAATACACAATAAGATAACATGCACAATAGAAAATGAAGGCAGGGCCGTTAGAGCTTCTTTTATTTTATATGATCAGGATGTGTATTCATCTTCCTACTCAATACGCCCCTCTGATAATTCATTTCCGGAACTGGCAGGCACAAACGAGACTTCTCCATACTGTTATACAGAGGACGATGATTTAGCATGTAAATGGCAGCAGCAGAATGTCAGTAACGGCATTTTAAGTCAGCGGAATATACCTCTGAATAATTGGGTGGTTTACGGAAAGACTAACGCAAACAATCTTATCTTCAGTAATGATGTTGAAACTACAGATTCTACATATAGTGTTACGGATTATGTGTGTGCCAATGATACAAATGGAAACGGGAATGTAGATATAGGGGAGATGGATACGTGTGTTCAGATAGAGCAGGCGTATTTTTGTCCCGTTGACGCGGTTGAATGTATGGCTACATATGGAGATCCGATCTGTCCTGATGGAAGCGTACTGAATACCGGTACTGATAGATGTGAAGCAGCCCCAAATGTAAGCTGTTCCACCGGATATATCTATATTTCAGAAATTGACACGTGCGCTATGGATGCAACCTGTCCTGATGGGGGAGGACTGAACCCTACTTCCGATTTGTGCGAAATAGTCGTTACAAGCGATTTATGCCCCGCCGGATATACTTATAACAGCACTCTCGGCTCTTGTACGAAAGCGGTAATTTGTCCCGCTAACGGGACATACAGTTCCGATCGTGACCAGTGCGAATTGCCCCCAGACCATTCGTGCCCTGATGGCTATTCGTATAATTCAGGTAGGAATATTTGCGAGGTGGGTCCCACCTGCAGTCAGGGGACGTACAATGCTTCTACTAACCGGTGCGAGTTGGAAGCAAGCGGGGTGTGTCCGTCCGGTTATACGTATGACAGTGGAATAGGTTTATGTAAGGTCTCAGCAACCTGCCCCTCTGGTAGCACTCTCAATACCTCGAGGGACAAATGCGAGGCTGCAATAGGATATAATTGCCCGACCGGGTATGCGTATAACAGTTCACTGAGCGTATGCCAGAGTACACCAACATGTCCAACTGGTAGCAGTTACAATACCTTACGTAATCAGTGTGAGCTTGATAACACATGGAGCTGCCCGTCCGGTATGTCGTTAACCGGCTCGATCTGTTACCGCAGTGCAACGTGTACAAATGGAAGCCTCAACACCACACGGGATAAATGCGAGGTTGCGTACACACCCGGCTGTGGGAGCGGATATACATACAACAGTTCAAGGGCCAAGTGCGAAGCAAGTCCCATATGCCCGAGCGGGACCAGCTACAGCACAACGTACAATGTGTGCCTCATAGCGGTAAGCTCTACTACCTGCCCGTCCGGATACACATACAACTCATCACATCAAAAATGTGAGAAAGCTCCTACCTGCCCGAGCGGAAGCTTATATAATGCAAGCACGGACAGATGCGAAATGGCGGAACAGTGGTACTGTTCAGTAAACGGTGGTACTTATTCAAGTCAGTCAGCATGCAATTCCGTCTGTACGCAGACGGGGACGTGTACAAGTGGTACAATTAATGGTGCCGTACACTATTGGATATATCCTTGTGCCAATTGTGGTATGTTTAGTAGTACCTGCCGGCAGGTTGGCTGCTCAAACAGAAACGGATTTACCCCGTGCAATACCGGGTTTTTGATGTGGAACTTTGGTCCTCCTCCACCGGCAGCTGCCGTCCTGGCCGCTGTTCTTACATACTCCTGTGAAAGCGCGGGTAATAGTGGATGGACTGAGCTTGGGTACGTTTACGGTTGGTATGATCAGGTTACAGTGTACACATGCTCGCTTACCGGTAGTAGTTACTCTTCCCTTTCAACTTGCAATAGTAACTGTTCACAAGGTGTAGCCTGTTCATCAACCTGTCCTTCTGGATATACAAAATCCGGCAGTCTGTGTATCGCAAACGCAACCTGTACTTCGGGCGGAACACTCAACACCTCCGTCGATAAATGCCAGTATGCGCCGACATATAATTGTGCTTCCGGATATACCTACGATTCTGCAATAGGATATTGTAAGGTAAATGCAACATGCGCCAGTTCAGGCACATTAGACACATCGGTTGACAAATGCCAGTTACCTTATTCACACGCATGCCCGTCTGGTTACTCATACAATTCCACATACAATGTCTGTCAAAAAACTCCGGTATGCAGTCAGGGGACGTACAATACTTCTACTAACCGCTGTGAATTGGGGGCAAGTGTTGTGTGTCCGTCCGGTTATACATATGATACTGGAACGGGTTTGTGTAAGGTGGGTGTGATATGTGGAAGCGGAGGATCTTTTAACGGTTCCACAGATAAATGTGAGGTTTCCTATACGCCGACATGCGCCTCCGGCTTTACTTATAACTCTACATATGGCGTGTGCCAGAAAGCACCTTCATGCCTGACAGGCGGTTCTTATAACACCTCACGTAACCAGTGTGAGGTTGATAACACGTGGTACTGCCCGTCCGGTATGTCGTTAACCGGCTCGATCTGTTACCTCAGTGTTTACTGCCCCTCTGGCGGGAGTCTGAATCCAGACACGGAACTGTGTGAGTCGGCAAGTACGCTAACCTGTTTTACGGAAGGATATAATTATAGCAGTACATATAATAAATGCGTTTCTGCCCCGATATGTGACTACGGCTACTTTGATGCTTCAATAGATTTATGCAGATTATCTGCTTCTGGAATATGCCCCGGCACATACACGTATAATAATGATCAAAATAAATGTTTCTCGAACCCTCCATGTCTGTCAGGGGCTGTCTACTCAACCACACTGAATCAGTGTTCACGCGGGGCAATTCATGATTGTGCTGATGGAACATTATATTCTGACCTTTCCCGTTTGTGTGAAGCATATCCCATGTGTGAAGTAGGAACTTACATGGCCGATACAAATAGCTGTTATGAGGGTGATAATACTTGCCCATACGGTCCTCAGTATGTCTGTTTAAGCTATCAAGGCAAGAACCAGTGCAGTGCCTTGGAGTGCGTGCAGTATGGTGGTGCTGGCGAAGATCAGGGCACGGAAGAGGGTTCTGACGATAAGCATGATGATGGTGAGACGGATGAGGATGGAGCGTGCATTGGCACTGTATATATATTCAACGGCCATGACAGACGGTGTAGAAGTGACGGGGTTACTATTGGCTTTCAAGATTGTTGCGTTGATGAAGATTATTTCTTTGGATTAGGGCAGTGCAAAGAAGAAGAAAAACAACTTGCGCATCTGAAGGCAAGAGGAATGTGTCATTATATAGGAGAATATTGTTCCAGAAAAATAGACTTGGGCTTTGATGAGATTTGCATCGAACATTCTAAAACATATTGTTGCTTTAGTTCCAAACTGGGAAGAGTCATCCAGGAACAAGGTAGACCACAGTTAAAAGCATTCGAGGGATGGGGACAGGCAGAGGGTCCATATTGCAGGGGTATGACTCCTGATGAATTCCAGATGGTTGATTTTTCACGAGTTGATCTATCGGAATGGTACGGGGATATAGTTACCAAATCTCAGGCAGAAATTGGAGCTAACATGCAGAATAAGGTACAGAATTTTTATGATAATGTTAAGTAAAAAAAAGGTAATTACATTATTTGCAGTTATGGCTATTTGGTTAATTGGACAGCCGGTAATAGCCTCAGTTCACAACCTTGGTGTTTTAGGGGCCACATATTCTATTGCGGAGAGAGATGCCTTGGAAGAAATACAAGAAAGAGCAAAGGCAGTTGATTGGGCAAAGGCGCTTAATCGTGAAAAAGCTAAAGAAAGAATAAAGAGCTACAGACCCCGGAATTTGTCAAAACTGCCAAGGGCTTTGGACGACAGAACCTTTCTTGTTGATATGACTTATACCCTTGATATGGATATACCGGACGGCAAGGGAGGTATTTTGTATCCGAAGGGTTACACCTTTAATCCCATGGAGTACGTTCAGTTTTCAAAGATCATTGTGATTATAGACGGAACTGACAAGGAACAGGTCGGTTGGTTTTTGAATTCAAAGTACATGAACGACTACAATGTTACATTCATGATTTCCGATGGGTCGTATTACGATCTTATGAAGAGCCTTAAAAGGCCTGTGTATTTTGCAGATAACCGTATCATTGACAGATTTAGGTTGAAGGCTGTCCCATCTATTGTACGGCAGAAAGATAAATATATGGAGGTATGTGAGGTTGGGATTAAAAAGAAGCCTATTGATAAGTAGTTTAGCTGTTATCATCACAGTGATTACAATTGTTATGCCTGAAAAAGGTTATACAATCTGCAAGGGTACTTTTCTCAACCCCATAACAGACGTATGCTGGCATTGTATGTTCCCGATGAAAATAGCTGGCATAAGAATCATGACAGGGCCTTCAAGCCCCCCGGATGCCGCGACCTCGCCGATATGTGTCTGTCCTTTTCCACCGCCTATTTTTGTCAGGATTGGTATTCCGGTAAGTTATTGGGAACCGGCAAGGTATATTGAAACGGTAAAAGATCCGTTCTGTTTCCCTGGGTTGGGTTTTGGTTTTCCGATTAACACAATTAAAGGTGCCGGGAGCAGCTCTACCCCAAAAACGAATGCAGAAGGGACATCTTCGTTTCAGCAGGCTCACTATGTAATATTTCCGGTGTATGCAATGATGGAGCTTTTTGCTGATTTTGTTTGTGTGGAGCATTCAGGGTTTGACATGGCTTACATAACCGAGGTTGACCCGTTATGGAATGATGACATGCTGAGTTTCATTATTCAGCCTGAAGCACTTCTTTTTGCCAATCCTGTTGCCCAATTCGCATGTGTGGCTGATTCTATTGCCGCTAATGTACTCTACGGTCTACCCCCTCTTTTTTGGTGTATGGGTTCGTCCGGCAGTGCTTATCCCCTTACCGGTCATATTGATAGCCCTGATTACCTTCAGGTAAACCATGGAATAGCCGCCCGGATGATCTATAAGCTGGGAAGAGAAGGCCTTTTGTGGGACCCCGGGATATCACTCTGTGGTGCAATTCCGAGCTTTATATGGATGAAATGGAATTATCGATTGCAATTGGCAAAACCCATCAGAGGTTTGCGTTGTCCTCCAATCGGTCAGTCTTCACTTATATGGGGGATAGCCAAGAATCCACCGACAGGAGTCGGAGATAACTTTCTGTTTCTCGTTTTTAGAAAGAGGGTATGCTGTGCGTTCTAAGATTCTTACAATACTGTGCCTTTTATTTTTCTCAATGCCGGGTTCCGCTATATGTGGACAGAATAACGTAATGGATAATCTCGGCTCGGTGGAAAGTAAGGTAAAGGAATATCAGCAGTCTATCAAGATTCCCGATACCAAGAAAAATGCCAGGGCGAATGAAGCGGCAAGCGCGGCGGCAAAAATGTTTTATTCTCCTGAATATCAGAAGCGGATAACTGATGAACAGAACCGAATTAAAAAAGAGGTATTCACAGGCTTGCAAGATACACAAAAAGATTACAGCCCTGTTAAAGATACCGGAGACAGTCTGCTCTTACACGATGAAAGAATATATGTTTTTATATCGTCTTCCATTCCCGTCTCAACCCTGCGTAACTACGCTCAGGACATGGATACGGTGAGAGATCCAAATATGGTTATGGTCTTGAGAGGGTTTGTAGGCGGGATGAAACTCATGAAGCCTACCCTTAAATTTATCCAAGGTGTTATTACTAAAGATAGAGGATGTGAGTTTGGCCAAGACTGTGAGGCTTTTAATGCAGCCATCTATGTTGATCCGCTTCTGTTCAGGAAATATGGCATTAACTCTGTTCCTGCAATTGTTTATGCAAAAGGGGTTAGCGTAAGAGATATGGGTGCCAGTGAGGGACTTAATGGCAATGTGGATGTTGCGGATGGATATATTGTTTACGGTGATGTCTCCATTGAACATGCACTTGAAAATATCAAATTGGAAGACAGCGGACAAGGACTTAAAGAAGTTCTAAAAAAGCTGAAAGGAGGATATTATCATTAACAAACTTGTATCGGTATTTACCGTTATCCTGATCAGTATGGCCGTGTCAACTGGATCTATATATTTTTATGATACACATTTTGCTTCCAAGATCGTTGTGTTTGATTCGTCAAAATATATTAATTCTTTGAGGCAACAATACATCAAGAAAGAAATAAACAAAAAGGAACTTGATCAAAGGGTGGATAAGCTGGGGGTGTTTCTAAAGTCACAACCACGTAATGTGGTGATACTGCCTAAAGATATTGTGATTGGAACTAATGCCAAAACTATTAAAATTAACTAAACTAAAAGACCCGAAGTATCTGGTATGCTTTTTAATAGCGTTTTGTACATTAGTCTATGCAGGCATTTCGATTCCACAGAGACTGGCATTTTCTCCAACTAATTCAGTAGGCCATCGGTTCTTTTTTATACTTAAAGGAGATATAGATCACGTAAAAAAGGGTGATTACGTACTTTTCCCCCTTTATACAAAGATAGTGCCGGACTGTTGGCCTTGTACCGTTGTCAAGATAATTACCTGCGTCAAAGGTGATCACCTGACTGTCAATCATCGCAATTTCTTTTGTAATAAAAAATATATCGGAACAGCAAAAGCACGTTCAAGAAAGGGCATTCCTGTTGCAACATTTAATTATGACGGTATCGTGCCAGCAGGCAAATTATTTGTAATGGGAACATGTAGTGATAGTTATGATTCAAGATACATTGGCTTTATTGACCAAAAAGACATTGAAAGGATTGTTACCCCTATTTTTTAGTATTTTGATGGGATACACCTCAGCGTTAGCACAAGTCGGGACATGTGCCTCCGGGCATTGTCCTACAGCAGGAGTTACTAACCTTCCTGCCTCTTCACAGCAGATACAGATTCCTTTACCCTCAGCACAGAAACAGGAGGATAAAAAGCCTTTTCTTTCTGATCGCAAACGCGGGTGGTGGTGGTATGAAAAGAAATCTGTAGAACCTGAGCAGAAAGAAAAGAAGGAAACCAGCATAAGCGTAAAGGTGAATCTTGATGATTACACACATCAGGAATTGTGGGATATGTATCCCGATAATTTTCAGAAGATTTTAAAGATAGTCTTAAAGCAGGCCGTACAGAATCCTACAGTTAAAAATGTTAAAGACTATCTCACAATGCAGGATATTTCGAAGCGCAAGTCTATGGTATTTGCAAATGTGGTCGGTTATGTAGGCCAAATCAATCCGGATTTCTCAATCAATGAGGCTTATCCGGTTACAGCACCCGGGAGACGGGCGCTTACAGCAATGACACTTGAGGAAAAGAACGATACTATCAGGAAAGCAAGAGATCAATATGGTCTTATTATGTTTAGCCGGGAGGAGTGTCGCTTCTGTCGGTCTCAGAGTGAGATACTGGCCTATTTTGAAGATTATTTCGGCTGGCCGGTCAGGAATATAGACATCGGTTTCCAACCGGATACGGCTACCCGGTTCAACGTTGAAAAAGTACCACAGATTATAATAGTTTCAAAAGAAACCGGGGATTACATGCCTATCAGTGTGGGGACAACATCAATGGCCGAACTGAAGGATAGAATATACAGGGCGATAAGAATGATGGAGGGAAAGATAGGACCGGAGCAGTGGTATATTCATGATTTTGAAAAGGGTACAAGCATAGATCCATTACAAGCCGTTCCAAGACATCAGAACACTATTGCAGATAGAGGGCAAAAATAATGAAATACTTCAAAACTGTTATTATAGTCATTATCGCAATTTTCTGTTTATCCATAGCAACACACAAAAACTTGTATGCCAGTGAATTCAGTCAGGGAAACAGCGCGGGTGGTGAAGCGGGGAGCAGCATCTTGTCTGAAATAGGTGCGGGTGATCAGATAAATCAAAGAATGGGAGTTCCTCTGACATCATCAACCACCAAAATGAAAACATTTGGACCGGGAGATCAAAAAGAAGAATTCGAGGCGCAGATGTCCGCTCCTTCTTCCGACGCTTTTTTTGTCCTGTTCGTTCAGCCTTCGGCAACTGGAGATCTCTCTACAGTAGAAGTCAGACAGGATTTGGATTATGATGGTAATCCTGATTATGTTTATACACTTCCATTTTCTGTTTCAGGAGTATGCGCCAATGGGGTCATCGGCTGTACACCTGGTACGTGGAATGATTGCCGTTATTTTGCTTGGGCCACTGATAATGACGGCAAAGTTGGCTTAGATGAGAAGACATCTATAGGCAGCCTTGCGGGTTGCTATTGTATTAATAGTAGTTGCGGCAGTGATCTTGTCTGGAACAATCTTAATGTTGTTTTAAAGGACATGGGCGGGGCAGCAGTGGCAAGTGTCCAAAATAACGATCCTCACCTTGCCATTACTTCTGTCAAGACTTCTGATAACGCAATTTATTACTATGGGCAGAAAACATTCGAGTTAGGAACTGCTTCTCAGGGAGAACAGAATTACCTCTCCGGGTCCGTCACTCCCGAAGACTATTATGGTGGTAACATCCCCACAGATGATGAGGTTTTTATGCAGGATCAGGACCCCAGCAGTTATTACTCCCAACTTGTAAACTCCTCTGCTGCGGAAGATTCAAGCTTTAGCATATACACATGCACAATAGATCATAATATTCTTTTAAACCAGACTACTCAACAATTTAGCCAGAGCGGAACAACAAATGTTTGCATGGATCATCATCTTTATGGACGTATAGATAATGCTGAAAGCGGTATAATAAAATTTCAATGGGTTGGAACATCACCTGGCGGTACCCAAGGATGGAACTGTATGGCATCAGGCTGGCAAGAAATTAGTTCTGTCAACATCGAGGATCTTTTACCTGATAGTGAAATTACGGTTACAACACTTTCTGTGGGAATAGATAACGGAGGTGGGTGCGGTGCAGGATCAGCCATGATTTCAAATTTTAGCACATCACACATCATCGCTACATGTGGCGCGGCCGGCGCTCAGCGTCCAGACCTGCATTGGAGCTATTACTTGGAAGCTGTACACGTTGAACCGGGTCTTACTGTTCAAAACAATTGCAGTCCCACCTCTTCCTGCAGGCTTAAAGAGGAGAAGGTATGTAATGAAAATGGCAATAATTGTGTGCAGACATGGAGGAATTTCAGCCCTACAGGTCTTGCACCCATGCCGTATTGTAAGAATATTGCTGCCATTGGACACACTTATACTGCATGTATGGATGGTAGTTCAGCAACCATTTTCAAAGATCAAGACACTGGTCAGATACTTGGTTCCGGTGAGAATATATGGTGGCATATAGAACGCACTTATCAATGTGAAACTGATAATGATTATGATTTTGAGAATCTGAAACAGAGAACACAGCATATTAGCGATACAACGCGGGATGATACGTCCTCTATGTATTATGAGGACTATGATCCTGATACCGGAATAGTGGAGGGACATACAACAGAGTTTTCCGATAGGGGTGATTTCGACACGTGTGAAAAGGGTTGTAAGGTCAGACGTATAGTTCAGGATACACAAGCAACAATATCCGGCACAACTGCCGACTACAGAGACTCGGTAAGCAGCCACGAAGATGTGTATAGGACGTGTGTTAATGGTTCGTGTCCGGTTTCTGCTGATGAGACAATATTAGTTGATTGTACGTGTATCAACGAATTCAGCAAGGCCATCTCGCTTATGCAGGTCATGGATGA
>Ga0208771_1001478_pt1 | contig 12361 bp, 11 predicted proteins | sample AntAceMetag02UKX_FD_184775 | JGI IMG/M metagenome (GOLD analysis project Ga0208771, IMG submission 184775) | Saline lake microbial communities from Ace Lake, Antarctica - Antarctic Ace Lake Metagenome 02UKX (SPAdes) (version 2) | ecosystem: Environmental > Aquatic > Non-marine Saline and...
TTGGCCTACGTTCGACGCGCGTACGCACGTGGGACGGTACACTCGTGATAATACCGAATAAGACTGTCGCTGCCACCAACATCACCAACCTGGCCGCTCGTCCAACTAGGCGTACGAACTTCACCATTGGCCTTGTCTACGACACGCCAACCGAGAAGCTGGAACGTGCCCTTGCTATCCTGCGCGATATCATGGCAACCCATCCCTCAACTGCAGAATCCCGCGCCTACTTCAACCGGTTTGGGGACTTCTCCCTGAATATCCTCGTGCAGCACTGGTGCAACGTAATGGACTACGAGATCTACCTACGGTCGATGGAGGAAATGAACCTGGCTATCAAGGGCCGGTTTGAAGAAGAGGAAATCGAGTTCGCCTTCCCAACCCAGACGATCCAGATGAAAGTTGTGCAGGACAACCCCTCGCACAACTGAGCGCTCGGCAATGCGTAACTAGTGATGACAAAACCAGAAACATCCTCTCCTACCCGCAAAGGTCTTCTGTGGAGGAATCACACAGGGCTACAACGAAGACAGATCAGAAGCCTGATATCTGACCGCTGAAAACTGATACCTAGCGGCTGATCGCTAATACATGCGGCAGCAAACAACATTCTATCATTCGTAAGATCCTTCCCATTCGTGGCATTCGTGATCCCGCGCCTTACAGAACAAAGAACGCTACCGCCAGATCGGCCAACCCGACGATCGCTACCGGGAGCGCCATGCGGCGCAAGAACGCGGACATCGATATCGAGAAGTACTCGATAGAGACCGAGACGCATGGGTGAACAGGGCTAATCACGTATCCCAGGTATATGGCAAAGTAGGTGACGGCAAACGCGGGAAGCGACATCGCTCCATGAGTGGTTACAAGTATCGGGACGACGATGGAAATCGGGGCCTGAATGCGGCCGGTGATCATCCCTAGAACAAATCCTATTACAATGCACAGCAGAATCGGTGACAAGTCGAGTGCAGCTAACATCTCCGGTGAACCGGACAGCGTGAACACGTTCAAGAACAGGAACATGGCCAAGATGATGAACGCATACTTCCACGGTCGCATCTTCGCCGCTATCACGGGCAATTGTTTTCCCCCGATGCGGCCAATCACCATCGCCAGCAGCAGGCTCACGCTCACCCCAACCGCGGTGCCTATTTCGGGATACTGGAGTTGCAACGTTGATTTCATGACGATATCGATCACAGGGGCGGAGAGGATGATCCCCAATGGGACGAGGAGTCCGGAGAGCGAGAATTTCACTTCGTAGTTCATCCTGCCACCAACCTGCCGCAGGAGGATGAAGTAGCCAATAACAACTGTTAGCAGGAAGGCCGGAAAGAGGAAAAGGATCGCTTGGTATAGCCCAACAGAGGCAATCTTCGCAGAGGCGATGAGCGACGATCCAAGCGGATAAACAAGCAGGAACGCATGTCTGAACCAGACATTGGCTGCGGTCTTAACGTCAGCTGGTACATCTTTTCCTCCTCGTTCAATGAGTGGAGCGGAAAGAAGAGCTCCGCCAGGCATGGGAAGCATGCCAAGGAGTGCGGGAGAGATAGCGAAGAACGGCCTCTTTCCCATGCGCATGTTTGCGACCAGCCTATCCATCTCTCCCGATTCTTCGAGTGCTCCGCCAATCAGGGGGATGATCCCAACGACGAACGCAATGAGGAGCACCGATGGGTCAGCAAACGTGCGCGTGAGGGCCGTCACCATCTCACTTGTTGAGAGGGTAAACAAGCCAAGAACCAACGCCGCCGCGCTCATCGCCAGCCAGAGACTGCGCCGAGAGAGGAAGAGGAGGGCAGCAATAGAGAGGGAAAAACCAATCCAGATCAGCATATTTCTCCTTTTACCGATTGTGCTTGCTGCAGGGAGATTACGCCATCTAATGCTTCTTTCCCAGGCAAGGACTTGTGCTAGTCCAGCGCGTGATGGAGAATACCTGTTAACATGAGCGATTTGAGACAGTCAATCAGAGAGGTACTTGTCGATGGGAAACTTCCGTGTGCACGGGCGTTTGCCGTTGCAAAGAAGATGGGAGTTGAGCCGATCGATGTCGGTAACCTAGCAACGGAAGAATCAATCAAGATCTCACATTGCCAGCTTGGACTGTTCGGCTACCCCGAGGGCAAGCGTCCCGTGCAACAGATGAAGGATCGGGTGACGGACGAGCTGCGGCTGGCCGTTACCGCACGTTTGGTAGATGGACAGCTCCCGTGCGTGGTGGCGTGGCAGATCGCCTGTGATCTGAAGATCCCCAAGATGTACGTATCCGCAGCAGCAGAGGAACTAGACATTCGCATTCGCGCTTGTCAGCTTGACTGCTTTAAGTAACCGGGTTGAGCGGTCCTCTCCCGCCAAGGACTGAAAGGACATTGTCAACGGCGATCTTGGCCATTTTCCGACGTGTCTCAACACTGGCACTCCCGATATGGGGAGCGAGGACGACCCGTTCCCTCAATGCAATGAGACCGGAGTGGACGACAGGTTCCTCCTCGTAGACATCGATTCCCACCCCGGCGATCTCGCTCGATTCGAGCGCCCACACGAGCGCTTCCTCATCGACAACCGGACCACGGGCGACGTTTACCAGGATCGCGGTATCCTTCATCAGACGGAAGGCACTCTTGTCGAATAGGTGATGCGTTTCTTCGGTGAGTGGCGTGTGCACGCAGACAAAGTCGCTTCTCTGAAGCAGTTCATAAAACGGAACATGCTGTGCCCCCAGTTCTGCCTCGGCTTCTGTGTTGCGATGCCGACTGTGGTACAGGACGTTCATACCAAAACCCAAATGCCCGCGGCGGGCGACAGCCGTGCCAATCCTTCCCATTCCCACAATGCCGAGTGTCTTACCAAAGACGTCGTACCCCAGGTGCTCTTGCAACAGCTCCCACCCGAGGAACTTGCCCGCGCGAACGTACTCGTCGGCCTCCACGATTCGCCGCGCGGCTGCAAGTAGGAGGGCAAAAGTGAGATCGGCAGTCGTCTCGGTCAGGGCGCCTGGCGTGTTTGTGACGGCGATCCCTCTTTCGCGAGCGGCAGGAACATCGATGTTGTCATAACCGACGCCGAGATTGGCAATGATCCGAAGATTTGGTGCAGCGGCGATCACGTGTGGGTCGATTCGGTCGGAGAGAAGGCAGATCAGCGCATCCGCATCACCGACGTCACGCAGCAGATCATCACGCGATATCGGCCCTCTCTCGGCGCGCATCGTCACATCGTGACCGGCGGCGCGCAGTCGCTCTATCTCATCTGCAAACACTCGACAGGACACGTAGATCTTTGCCACTACTCTCCTCTTGGTATCGCTGCCCGCGCTAACTCATCGCAGCGCTCGTTCTCTTCGTTGCCGGCATGCCCCTCCACCCAATGAAAGGCGACATCGTGGTTAGCGACGAGACGATCAAGCTCCCGCCACAGGTCGGCGTTCTTCACTGGCAGGAGACGCTTCCCACTACGCCGCTTCCAGTCATTCTTCTTCCAGTTACTGATCCACTCGGTGATTCCCTTCTTCACGTAGGTAGAGTCGGTGAACAGGTCTGCTTGAGAGCGCGAGCGCAGTGCCTTCAATGCCTCGATCGCCGCGGTGAGTTCCATGCGGTTGTTCGTGGTCTGTGGGTCACCACCGGAGATCTCCTTGCGGTGCTCACCGCTCAACAGCACCGCTCCCCAGCCGCCCGGACCGGGGTTTCCGCTGCATGCTCCATCGGTGTAGATTATCACTTTGTTTGCCATGTTTAGATGTGTGTCCTATTGGATCATACTTTCCGAGCCAGACGCGCCAACAGCTCTTTGGGGATGAAGGCGATTGTCTCCTTGTTCGCATCTTGCCCAACGAAGACTATCCCCATCGATTGCAGTTCTCCAATTGCAGAGTCAAGGAGATCCTGTCCCTCCCAATTAAGCTCAAGCACTCTATGTCCCTGCTGTGGATGGCGTTCCATGAACAGCGAAAACTTGTCTATGTCAGATCTTTCTTGATGCATCTGTCCTCCGAAAGAGAAGAATGATCTGCCTCAATTATGAATACCTGCGTCCGCAGATCAAGGCATGTTGTTGAACGCGGCGGTATGCTTATGAATCAAGAGCCTTGTAGCAAGACTACAGGAAATCATCAAGTTGAGGACGCGCAGTAGACAAGGTTTACACAACAGGCTCAATTGCAGTTTACGTCCCCACATGCCTCAATCGAGCGTAGGCGCTCTGACTAGGTGACGGATTGCAACGCCCGCCGGGCGGACGCCATGCCATCGAGCGCCGAGCTGACAATTCCCCCGGTGTAGCCCGATCCCTCGCCCATCGGGTAGAGCCCCATCACACCAGTCGATTGTCTAGTCTCCAGGTCGCGCAAAATGCGCACCGGACTGGAACTGCGGGTTTCGACACCGTAGAGAAGTACATCCTCGTGTCGGATGCCGTTCAGTTCACGAAGCATCTTGGGAAGCGTGCTGCGAAGCGTTCGGACGACCTCGTCGGGGAGGAGGCTTGCCACGTTGGCCGGCACAGCGCGCTTACAGGAACGGGCTTCGGAGATGCCTGCGGGCTTGCGTCCTTTGAGGAAGTCAACTAGCGGTTGCGCCGGCAGTCCGTAGTTTCCACCGCCTGCAAGAAACGCCGCACGCTCCATGGTCCGCTGGAAATCGACTCCGGCAAGAGCGGTGTGTGCTCCACCGACCGGGTAGTCATCCGGACCAACGGGCACGAGAATAGCCGCGTTTCCGAACGGTTTGGCTCGACTCGAATAGCTCATTCCGTTGGTCGTTAGCAGGCCATCGGATGATGCACAAGACATCACGAGTCCGCCAGGGCAGGTGCAGAAACTGTAGCAACCTCGTATTGTCTGTCCGGGCTTGCGAGTCAATCGGAAGCCGGCGCTTCTGAGCCTCGCATGTCTTGCCCAGCGGCCGTACTGGGCAATGTTAAGCAGACTCTGCGGTATCTCGGCTCGCACGCCAACCGCGAACGGCTTTGCGGCCAGTGGCACGCCTGACTCGGCAAGCATCGTGTAGACATCGCGTGCGCTGTGCCCGGTGGCGAGAAAACACTGGTCGGTCGCGATCTCCTCGCCTGAGACCGTAACGCCACGCAACGCGCCGTCTTCGATTTGCAGGCCTTCAAGGTGCGCACCAAACCGGACCTCGCCTCCGAGTTCTTGGATCCGGTTCCGCAGCGTTGGGATGATTTGGCTAAGCACATCACTCCCGAGGTGCGGTTCGGCGTCGATCAGGATATCGGGCGAGGCGCCGCAATCGACCAGAATCTGAAAAAGCCGGCGGATCGCGCCTCGATCCTTGGAGCGCGCGGTCAGCTTGCCATCGGAGAAGAGCCCGGCGCCACCTTCGCCGTAGAGGACGTTGCTTTCGAGGCTGAGAACCCCTTCCTGCCAGAACAGCTCGACTTGGTCGCTACGAACTTGGACATCCGCTCCCCTCTCGATGAGAAGAGGTTTCAATCCAGCTTCGGCCAGCGTCAGCGCCGCCATCAGCCCGGCCGGCCCGGCTCCAACCACAATCGGGCGATGCTCTCTCGGTGCAATGTGCGGGATCACTGGTATTGGTTCCGGCTCTACAGCCAGGGCAACACGCCCCGGCGCAAACGGCGGGGTGGCCTCGCCAAGATAGTCAACCTCCGCCGACAGCACGAAGCGGGGCGGCACGTCCTTGCGGCGAGCATCGATCGATTTGCGCAGCAGGACGAGCTGATCGAGCTCCTCCTCGCGGCAGTTCAATAGCCGAGCGATCGTTGCGAGCACGTCCCGCTTCTCATAGTCCAATTTGACCGAGATCTGGTTGATTCGTAAGCGCATGGAACCCCTTTTTCTTGCAGTGAGAATTCATGTCTATTATACAGCGAGGCACGATGACGCACATCATGGGGGATAGTTCCATAACTGGGGAGCGAGACCTGGGGGGAATGACACGCCTCTCTCCAACTGGTGAACAGCTATAAACCCTACTCACTACCGGTGAGCGGGTCCAGAGGTGGCCCTTGCGAATTTTGCTTTCAATTGATCAATCTCCTCGTTAAGGGACGCCCAGTTCCTCCGTCATCGCCTCTCGGCAGAATTCTCCAGGGTAAATCGGCAAGGCGCTTTCGCTCTACCATCCCATTTATCCTCCGGCTATCACGATCAATCCACTGAATAGTAGGGTCCCCGATAACACCGAAATACTTATCGCTTGATTCTTCATCCAATTACCCCCTCTGTGTGTTAAGTCAAAACGTAACTGTCACGGTGCCCTGCGGTTATGAGAAGAGCGTGAAAGCGTTGTAGGGATTCGGTGGTGCCTGTGCAGCAGCGGATCAAGCCATGCACTGGCCGACGGTAGGGTTGCTGATGGCACCGGCCAGCCTTAGGGTGATATCACGCAGCGCATGTGAGCGTCATGAACATGGCCAAAGAAGCTGCTACGCTCTGCACATACCAATCCATGAATAGGTGGATCTGAATACGTAACAGAAGGAACCTTGTGTTGCAGCTTCCTACGAACCGGCGCAGCGATTGTCTTACAGATTGCTCTTCCCACCGGCAGTGTGTCCATCCTCTCGTTGTAGGAAAGTGAGGTTATTGAGACTCGTCGCGAGGTCTGGCTCGTACCGCGCTGGATTGGCTTTCGCCAAATGCCTGCGGATCTCTACTGCCTCCTGGATCGCCTGCAGCGCGCCCGGAGGATCGCCCGACTCGCTCAAATCAGCGGAGAAGTTATTAAGGCTCGTCGCGAGGTCTGGCTCGTACCGCGCTGGATTGGCTTTCGCTAAACGCCTGCGGATCTCTACTGCCTCCTGGATCGCCTGCAGCGCGCCCGGAGGATCGCCTGACTCGCTCAAGCAGTTGGAGAGGTTATTGAGGCTCATCGCGAGGTTTGGCTCGTACCGCGCTGGATTGGCTTTCGCCAAACGCCTGCGGATCTCTACTGCCTCCTGGATCGCCTGCAGCGCGCCCGGAGGATCGCCCGACTCGCTCAAATCAGCGGAGAGGTTATTGAGGATCATCGCGAGGTTTGGCTCGTACCACGCTGGATTGGCTTTCGCCAGACGCTGGTAAATCTCTACTGCCTCCTGGATCGCCTGCAGCGCGCCCGGAGGATCGCCCGACTCGCTCAAATCAGCGGAGAAGTTATTAAGGCTTATCGCGAGGTCTGGCTCGTACCGTGTTGGATTGGCTTTCGCTAAACGCCTGCGGATCTCTACTGCCTCCTGGCTCGCCTGCAGCGCGCCTGGAGGATCGCCCGACTCGCTCAAATGAGTGGAGAGGTTATTGAGAAGCCGTGCTCTCTCTTCATTGGTTGGCTCTAATGTGAGCAGGGTACGCCAGACGGCGATAGCTGCCTCAGTTAGACCTACCGGTAGCGTCTGCTCCAGGAAATCCTGAAGTGCGGTGCAACGGGCTGGGTGATTGTTAACAGCTTCTGCTAACCACTTGCTAATTTTATGCTCCCGGATAGCAAGGACTACCTCAGCGTCGTAGGCAAGACGAGCCAGTCGCTGCAAACCACTCGGAATGTCGTTCTGTAGCGCCAGCCAGAGGAAATCGGGAGCGTTGACAGGGTCGTTTGCGAGCACCACGCTACTGAATGCCGCGGCGACGATATCTGGTTTTGGGGCATCCACCCTGGACTCAGACATCACGCCTGCTCTGTGCAGTTTGACGTTCAAGGCAGTCCCCTGTGATACATCCGGGCCGAGGATACCCTCCTGCACAAGAGCGTTCATATAAGGCTGTGATATTTGACCAATAATCGCTGCTGCAACGAGCAACCTAGCTAGAGCGCACTGATCCTGGAAGCCTGCCTTCTCGGCAGTGGCACGTAGCCTTGCGAATTCGCGCTCAGCGAGGGACCTCACTATTTCCTTGCCGGTGTACCTAACAGCTTCTTCCTCTGGATGAAGTGCGCCCTGAATGGCAGCTGCTAGTACGAACAACGGCTGCTTGTGCTCTTCCTTGAGGCCAAGCCAGTGGGTGAAAGCCTCTTTAGAAAGCGGTAGCGGGACAGTGTTCCACAGTTCGGCTGTTCGATCTTGTGCTGAGCAGAACAGATCGTAGGCATCAGGAGGGGAGACAAGGGAGAGATCGATGGCGGCTGGATCTACGAGCACGGCAGCCCTGTTATCGTGTATTGTGTTCTCCCAATGACTGATAGTACGCCTTGTTAGAAAGAGCACTCGAAACCTCGCGTCTTGTCCAAGTCCGGCAAGATCTCGAAGAAGTTCTCCAGTTTCGTGGGGTGATTCCTCAGGATAGTCGACCACAAGAAGTGTTCCGGCCTCTTTCAAGACAAAGGCTACTGGTTTGCGGAGATCCACAAATCCCGCTGCCCATCCTTGTGTCTGGAGCAGGGTTGCGAACTCAGCAGCGAAGCGGCTCTTCCCGGACCCGCCGCAACCAGTGACGAATTTCACTGATACACCTTGCTCACTGACAGCCCATTCCTTGAGCTCTTCTATCTCTAAGTTACGGCCCCCGAAGTCTGACAGGCGACCGTGCCAGCTCATAAGTGCGAATGGGGGAGCTTTCAGCTGGAGATTTTGCCAGGGCACAGTAAGGTTTTCGCGCTCGCCGGAGGACTGACCCCGGCCCGATGGTCTAATCTCGGCGATGCCAATCTCCGACGGTCCGAGGTGCAGGTGTGCGCCACCCAAGGAGACAAGACTAACGCTCAGCATGCTGTCCTACCCTCATTAGACCGGCGCGCAGCGCCCTTCCAGAGATGACAAATTCGCAAAGCTGTAAGATGATAAGTGTCGGTTGAAACATCCATCGCCCACCTCCTACCTATTGTCGCACCTCGATTGGCAGACTAACAGTTGAGGTATTAGATACGCGAACAGTATACTGCCAACTAAGCGGGGATTCTGCCTTCGACTACATAGCTACCGCCGCCGTTTGGCGAAAGGATTTGAGCGCACTCTCCACCTCCTCGTCAAATATGTGGGTGTAAATGATCGTGGTGGAAAGGTCTGAATGACCAAGTACCTTTTGCACCAGGCGCATCTTGCTGGTTTCACGATAGAGATCCGTGGCGAACGAGTGGCGTAGCATGTGGGGTGAGACGTTCTTGTCGATTCCTGCCTTCGCTGCATAGCGTTTCACCATCCGCTGAACGTAGCGATGACCCAGCAGTTGGCCTTGAAGCGTAGTAAACACATGATCACGCTGGCCACACTGCGCCGCCTGTCGCTCTCTCCAGCTCCTCAAGCGGTCGATGTCGCCCTCGGCTACCCATAGGGTGCGGTCCTTGCTCCCCTTTCCCTGGCGCACCATCAGCTTGCCCGTGGTGAGATTGACATCGTGCCATTTCAAACCAGTCACTTCCGCTAATCGCAGCCCGGTGTTGAGCATCAAGCGGAGCATCGTCCCGTTGCGTTCGCCAGTGGGGTAACGAGGGTTGGGTTGCTCCAGGAGCCGTTCTTGTTCGTCTTCTGTCAGAACCGTAGGGAGTTTCTTTGCCCTGGCCATGTCTCCTCCTTTCGTTGTCGAGGCCGCATAATGCACGTTTTACGACCTATATCACGCAGGATACAAGGGACTGGATCCAGGGTCAGTAAAAAGCGGCCTTATTCACAAGAGAGAGTTGAGAACTTCGCCTTTCCCCAGTGTTAGAAAACCCCGGATTTGCCCCTATCTCTGACCCTATCAGGGTGAGTGAGAGGAATAACGGGGCTCTCAATCGATTTTGCTCTCGAGGAGAGAGTCACGCGCCGAGAAGTTCGAATCCCCCAGACTCCAGAGGAACTTATCAATCACTGATGGGTTCAGCGTTTCCCTCACTTCTCGGATTCCATAGCCATTTCATCCTTTAGCGAATCGGTAGATAGAATCAGTGTTTTCGAGTTCGAGGCCCCTAGGCTCTCAGATCCAACTTCTTCTTGATCCCTGACTCCGAGAATCTCGTTTGTTTGATTGCCAGCAGAAAGCTAATCAGCATCTTGAGGTAAGACACGGATCTACAAGATTGGCGAAGACAGAACAACGCTCATCGCGCTGAGCAGGAGCACGACAATGCCTAGAAACACATTGGCGTAGAGCAATCCAAGTCCCGCTTTTCTCCGACGTGGCTGCAGTCTATCCCCTCTCTGTTTGAGAGCGATGCGACGACTCAACGCAATGGCAACCATGAGGGCTACGGCAATATGCTTGATAGCCAATACTGTCGAATAGCCGTTGGCAAACGAGAACAGCCCCTCGAACTGCGAGGCGCGGTTGGCCAGCAACATCCCCGTTACCAACAGGCCAAGCATGCTGACATAGACAAATACGCTGAGCCGATTTTGAATGTTGTCGATCAGTTCTTTGGTCTTGGCGCCTTTCCCAAGAGTCTTGCTCGTCACAGGCAGGATGACTGTCCCGAGGATGATAAGGCCGCCTACCCAGACGACGGTGAACAGGTTGTGTAGGAACAGGACCACGATCGGTATGGCTGGACTGGTCATCGAATCTCCTTTGTGTCGCTGGCCGTGTGAGTGGCGTATTCGTGCACAAGCCGCTCCAACCAGCGCACGGTGCTTCGTAGGAAGTCCTTCTGCTCCGAGTTTAGCGTATGCAGGCGGAAGTGGAACAGGTCGTTCCTCAGATCGCGCAATTTGAAGAGCCGCCGCTCCGTCGCATGACGATCGAAGAAGAGGCCGGCGAAATGCGGCCAGTTCTTCTTGTTCATGATGAGTTGCCGGTAGTCATCGATCGTCATTCCGTCCAAGGAGTGAGGCTTGTGCTCCTTGCGGTAATTGAATGCACTGTCAATCGCTGCGTTGACGGCATCCTTCGTGCTAAACACCGTCCTGATCAGCAGGCGCAGATTCTGCTCGATGGTCCCGATCAGAAGGAAGTGGGCGGCGAGATCACGGAACAGCCGAACAATATCGGCATGGGTAAGGATATCGCTGACGATGCCATCCTCCCCAACAAGAGTGTAGGGAGAATCGGCCAGCGTTTTGCCCAGAGTGAGCATCTCACTATCCGATGAGTGAACAGAAGCCTCATCAATGCATTGAGCTACGTTCAGCCCCATTCCGTTACTCAGCCCGCCTGTGCCTGCTTCCGGGCTGCTCAAGTGATAGAGGGATCGCACAATCGATTCCGCACTGATCGCCCCAACAACCCTCCCATCTTCAGCCTCTACCACTGGGAGTTGAGAGAAATTGTGTTCGATCATGAGGCGCACAGCTGCCTGAACTGTCTCTGCTGCAGTCACTGCAACGACAGCCTCTGACCCACTACCGTTCTTCTTGAGCCGTACTAGATCGCCCAGCGTATACACGGCTACGCTCCTTCCTCACTCGCGGATGGATCTGCCGAAGCAGATGTCCATCGTAGCCATCTGTTTTGTGCAAGGAGACCACCATAAATCACCGGGAATAGATCTTCAGTCACGTCAACCACGCTCCTTGCATCGAGGGCGCTCTCGCCTTCATACACACGCGATGCCGTGTTCTTCAGGACCTGAAATGCCGCTTGAATGGAAGGAGAAAGCGTCGCGGGAAGATCGGCAGTGACAATCCATAACTGGGTTGGACTCTCCGGAACGATGAGAATGAGATCGTATACCCAGTCGCTCACGTTTCCGTCCAAGGGAATGTCCGTCCTGGCATCAATGTCGAATAGGCCCGTTCCCTTCAATGCCAGGGCAAATTGCCCAATTTGCAGCGAACTTTGGATACTGTGCGTTTCATCGATGACGAGCAATCGCGCTGGCTCGACATTGGGTGCTTCAATGCCCCAGACACTGCCCGCAAGTACACCTAGCAGGACAAGGGCTGCCGATGATTTGACAAGTCTCTTCTGAAAATGCATGTTTTCTCCTTCCCTTCAAACAGGGAGCGAACGAGGCGGCGATGACGCAGCCCCGTTCGAGAATGGGAAACGAGTCCCTACTGAGGAACTTGATCAAGGAGGGTAGGCAATGCCTCTGATGTGAAGACATCGGCAGGTATGCCCGTGTTCAGTTCGACCTGAGTCATCTCCACAATTGTCCTGTGGTTCGTCTGGACGTTCTCCATTTCCATCTTGGTAATTGCCCAATACCCGTCGATCTCTTCGATGCGGGTGTTCGTTTGGATCTTCTCCAGATCGCCGCGCACATCGTAGTATTCGATCTTCACGGGCATCCAGATATCATCGAGAATCCAGGAGATCACTTTGCTATAACCAACATCGTCGGGATTGATGGCTACGCCCTCGACTACGACGACATGCTGTTCTTCATAGATATCCTCCCGGATGAATGTGTATTCGTAGTCGTCAATGTCTCGCTCGCCCATATTGTCGTACGTGAAATCCGACCCCATGAAGCTCTGCGACTTGCTATCCGTATCGATTCGCTTGGTAAGTTCCAGCGACGGCAGATACAGCCACATG
>Ga0208771_1001480_pt1 | contig 12359 bp, 31 predicted proteins | sample AntAceMetag02UKX_FD_184775 | JGI IMG/M metagenome (GOLD analysis project Ga0208771, IMG submission 184775) | Saline lake microbial communities from Ace Lake, Antarctica - Antarctic Ace Lake Metagenome 02UKX (SPAdes) (version 2) | ecosystem: Environmental > Aquatic > Non-marine Saline and...
TTGGGGTAATTTAGTCTAATATGTTCCCCTTATCCCACCTATTTCCTTTTTCGATTAGAGATTTAAGGTTTATCTAAAGCCTTATCACAAGCTATTATAGTCTCTTCAAACTCCTTTATTTCACAATCTTTACAAGCATCTGGGTTATTACCTGTCTTATTAGAGCTACATGCATGACAACCGGCCCAGCCTATATACCTTTCCACAACAGTCTTTAGGGCCTTGTAGCAATCCTTAGCTTCCATTATAAATCACACACACATAGGGCAGCACCTACGGACAAGACAACTACATACAAAGCTATTAAGAACACATTCATTACAAACTCCTTTAGTAGTATAGGTGTTAAGGTCAATCATTCAGACATTTGTGCCGCGCCCTAGAGTTTTGATTCAATCATATCGACAGTGACTTTAGTTAAGAAAAGTTTCCTTGTGTACAGATAGTCTGGTGTCCCAGTTTCTTCCATATTTGAACAGGATCTCTCTAGCTCTTTGAACATACCTTCTCCTAGAATGTGATCGACATTCCTTGCTACATCAGCGATACAATTACCCATGTTTCCTCTATGTTCAACTGTTAGGATCTTTGTTCTTGTATGCAGAGCAACTTCAGTCAATCCATATGCGCTCTTTTTAATTGTCATTCATGTTCTCCTTTTATAATCGGCCCAATTTTATTCCCAATCGCAGTAGACTCTAAAGATATACTTGCTCATCTCTATAGTAACTTCTCTTGCGAAGGCATCGTATAGCTGCTCGTGGTCTAGCATGTTATATACGTCGCTGCAATGATATGTCTTGCTCTCTTTGCCCATAGAAGGATATTGCACATCACACGAGCCATCCATCCTGAACGTGTCTCTATCTATATAGACTACAATTCTTTCATCCATGTTATATACTCCTTTACATACATATAGATTAAGATGGATCATTCAGGCATTTGTGCCGCCGTCTGGTTTTCTGCTCCTATATGTAGTTACAACAGAACAATGGAAAACAAAATCCTTTTCGCACTTATAGTTAATACAATGTGCTACATGATCCCCAGGTATAGGATCTCCATATTCAGTAGTCCATTCTATATCATGTCCTGTTCCACAGTAAGGACATAGAATCTGATCGCACAAACCTCTTTCAAGAAAGAACATATAATCTCCTTATAGTAATGTTAGTAAAGCTCATTAACTTATTTGTGCCGCGCCCTAGCTTTTAAGCTGGAAGAAATCCAATACTCACCAAGTAATCTTTATTCAAATAGACTCCAGATGTCTTCCATAGGAGTGCTTCCGTCATCCTCTTTTCTATTAGACCTTCAGTGAATGGTTCATCTCTGTCCATTCCAAAATCATCACCACCCCAAACACATGTTCTAACATCACCGCTTGGATATAATCTCATTACCTTGACATATACTAGATTGCCTGGAAATGTAGGATACCAATCATCATCTGTTAGCACATGTAAAGTCATACACTCCGCATTTCTGTTAAGCAAATACTCTTTAAGAGAATCGCTCATAGCATAACCTCCTTTCATTCATTTGTGCCGCGACTAGCCTTTCTGGAGACGTAAGTTTAACGCGACATAACTTACCTTAATATCAACGTTCCTGTCTACTCTAAATAGCTTGCCACATCCTCTAATACGTCTAGGGCTACCTAAATTCCATTCATGTTGAGCACATGTAAACTCAACAGTCTCCTTGCCTTCATTTAACATAAAGAATCCATACTCTCCATCATACCAATTCTCTTCAGTTTCATTCCATCTAAGCCCACAGTAAGGACATATAAAATCGCAAGGTTCTCCGTCTTTTGCTTTCTTTAGATCTCTCATGTGTTCTTCCTTATAAATGGTTCATTTAATAAGAACCCAGCACTTAATAGAACTTCATACGAATACTTATAAGGAGCGAACATCTCACTAAAATCAAACGAATATGTTGATCCATCTTCATTAAGAGTAACTCTTGCGCCGTCATCTCTCCATAAATGCTTTGGATGAAACACGTTTGGAGAAAGGTTGTAGTATTCCATTTTATCCTCCTTTTATTCATACACTCACTAGCTATAACTTTACCATAACTTGACAGTACCTCTAATATAGTCTAGGTCTATACTCTAGAGATCATCTAAAATATGATGACGACCACACATAGAGTGTAATAGAATAAGACGTATCAGTATCCGTCAAATCGTGGCTCATCACGAGTAAACTCAACATTTCCCAAGATAGCAGCTTCTATCATGGGCAAGCAATATAGGTATTCGCTATCAAGGCCAAGTTTACTATTATGGCAACTGTTATAAGAAACACAGTCAATACATTTCCATGTATAAGCAGCTAATCTAGTCTTTAATGATTCAAGAACTTCTGGTGGAATATCATTTGTTTTGGCAAAATAACGCTTAACTCTATCTGCTCTACTTTCAATGATTATCTCTTTCATTGTTCTACCCCTTTAACGCATACGCAACCATAGCAACTCCTAGTGATACATGAAGGAGTCTATCCAATCCAATGAACGTATAGAACAGTTTATCTTCATAGTATTTGAAATCATCATCAATCTTAATTTCTTTATAGAGCGTCCATAGATACTTGTCTTGGGCACAATGCACTATAGTATATCCTAATGCAATTGGAATTGACTTCCAGAACCCAGCACCAACAATCCAGAATGCTAGAAACGAAGTAGCTACTATATATATAAAGTGAATACAAAGTGCTTCATCATCTTTGCTTTTGTTTGTGGCAACCCATCTACTCTGAAGCAGAAAGTCTCCAATGAAATCAAATACAAGAAAGACGATTATCGCAAGTGCTATGTTCATTTAAGCTCCTCTATCCTAAGCTAGGAACAGTTGTTTCAAGAACTCTTAACGTAGTAATCTTGATCTCGTCAGTAGCCCATCCTGGAGTCCAAGATGATCTAATAACAACTAATGCATCATATTCTCGCCACGTCTTATATTTCTCTTCAATATATTCTATAAGAGCTTTCTCTGTGGCGAACGTACCCAAGGCGACGTATCCATTAAGATCTATTAGCGTATAGTTAAACAACATCTCGTTCATTTGATTAACCTCCTGTGGTGTCAGTCCATGTCCACGTACCATCTTCTAATAGCTGTATGTCCCATCCACAGAATTGTAACATAATCAAGCCTTTGTTATGAAGAATTGGTGAGGCAACGACAGCTTCATCATCGAATGGAACAGCATCTAATTTAGCTTGTTCTCTTAAAAACTGTTTGACCTTTTCAATCATGTTATCCTCCGATAAGAATGTGTGTCTCTACTTTGTATTCAACAACAGATGTGTGATGCATTCTGTCTGTATCAAGTTTTAACATGCTCTTTCTTGCTATCTCTGCTGTCTTCTTTTCAGCGAACAAACAGAGTATGGCTTTATCATTACAGGCCATATTATTCTCAAGCCAGTTTTCTTCTCTTATGAGTACATAGACTTCCATGACATCTCCTTTTGTGCCGCGCCTTAGACTTTCTTATCTATTCGCTAGTTGTTCTCCTATAATAGATATTGGTTGTCTTTGAGAAATTTACCTATAACTCCTGACATGTACTGAGTGCTGTCTACGATAAATGTTCTCTCCAGCCATCCTGTCTTATGTTCTATCCATGTAAGTTCTGGCTCCTTGTTTTGTGCTTCAATCAAGACTTTCCTAATAGAGCCTGCATAGATCACACCGCACTTGATAGAAAACCTTGCTTCTTGAGCCATTCTAATCACCCCTATTCGCTATTTGTATTAGCTCTTAGCATAACATTCTCTATTACAATGTTATAACACATCGAGTTACACCTAAGATAGATTGCATAATAAGAATCTAACACAATAAAACAATATTCATTGATTGCTAATACCTCTAGACCTACGTACTTATCTTTTACCATAGCAAGGTTATTCTCTTCTGTCGTACAGCCAAACAACATAGCAACCATAACAAAAACTAACAACATAGCGTATATCTTCTTCATGCTGCCTCCTATTTGCTTAGGACATATGCATCTATGGTCTCTTTAGATACATTCATCTCTAACTGCTTCTCTCCTTCCTTGATTCTATCATGAAAGTCAACAACAATAATAGATAAGCTAATAAGATAGTTGTCCTCATAGTGATTTTTTATGAAACTAAACAGAGTATTCTTATATGTAAACCTAAAGATAGAGCCTGTAATCTTGTCCCTCAAAAGATAAATCATTTATTCCTCCTCTAATGTAAGTTGGTCTATCAAGAACGTGGGGTACGTAGTCTTCAGAAAATCTTTCTTGAAAGTATCTCCTCTTTCATCTAATCCAAACACAATAGAGTCAATGTAATGAAGAGATACTGCATCCATAGCTGCTAGGTAATCCATTGATACTATAGGATCATGTGATACAAACGTAAAGACCTTAGCATCATTTGGTAGAGGATACCATGATGAAATAAGAGTTGTTACCTCGATAACATCATAGGAACGATCCGCGCCATTAGCATTCTCTGACTCAATAAGTGGAAGCATATCATCTTTGCTTACCTCAAAGATTACTCCATTTGTGCCTTGTCTATCAGCAAGTGTTACACCAAGGTACAACGTGTCCTCAAACATAACCTCCCAGCTTCTCTTGAAAGATGATAGGAATGCATCTTTTAGATCAGATTCAATATACACTCTTGACAAACCCCTACCATTGATTCCTTCAGGGTATATCAAAGAACCATATCCGAAGATAAACGTTTTCATCCTAAGTCTCCTTTTGTTGCCCTACAGCTTGGCCTATGAGCTTGCACTATACTTTCGTATAGCCTGTGTCTTTCGGGGATACTCGTTTACCAAGCCTACTGTTATCCCTTATTCGATTGTAGGGCAACATCTTAGATCATGGTCTACCCAAGCTGTCCTTTGTATAGTTCTTCAGCGTGAAGTTTTCCGTACTCACTATATTGAAATCTAGTTGGAGGTGGTAGCTCATCGCAAGCACACTTCCAAGTAGTTAGCTTATCATAGTATCCCTTAAACTCAAGCACATACATCCTAGTGTTGCAGATAGGACAGAATGGCATATCCTTATCTGCAATATATTCCATCCTATTAGCGGAGGGAACCAAACGATACACGCCTGGAAGGATCTTTTCATACATTCTAGTGTATTTAATTGTGCCGCCAGTGGTCTTAATGAACTCTGTTGGGTTATGCAATCTCGCCTTGTCTCTAAACCCAGTATACATGAACGTCTTATTAGCCATTATACCTCTTTATATAAGATTTTACTGACTTTGAGTCGAAGAAGAAAGGACCTAACATCTTTTCGCCGTATTCACCTTCTGATATAGACTCAAACTCTGCTACAGTTCTATCAACTCCTAATAGGTTTATTACTGTTAGGTTTTTAATGTATCCAGTATACTCAATGCACCCACCCTCAAACGTAACATATCCACGAGAACCAACTAATAACATACTAGGTCCTCTTCGACAAGACTATTTTGCCGTCTTCGTCATAAGAAACAAATAGAGGATATGTTTTTCCAACAACAGGTTTATGTGTTATAAAGAAATCTGTTGGCTTTAAGCCAAAGATATGCATACCTCTAAGAAGATTGATTACAGTCTTCTTTGTCTTATGGTGAGATGAGGCCTTAGCAAATCTTTTACAAGAGACAGTGTACATATGTCCTCCTAGAACAAGTCATCATTGATGAAGGGATTTACTCGGCGGTCAACGATACGCGCAGACTTGACTGATAGTTCTTTTTCTGATAGAATAGAATATTCTTCAATAAGTTTCTTCTCAGCAAACAAGATTACATTCTCAAGAGACATACGATCAATTTCTGTCTTAGCAAGAAGTCGAACAAAACGTTCTTTCTTGAGAGGTGTTAGAACAACAGCGCGTCTAAGGTTCTCTGTTTGAATAAACAATTTTGTTCCGTCTTTCTTTTGGATATAGGTCATGTTGCTAGCTTCTGATAAAACTACACCCTTTGTTCCTGGATACACCCAGAAGCAGCCAACGCTATCAGAGTTCAATTGACCAAAACATCGCTTCTTAACAATGACCTCAGTTCCGCTAACAAACATATGATCTCCTTTTACTTGTTAGAGCTACCACTCTTCGATGATGTCTACTCCGGCTGGAACTTCATTCCCCATAAGATAAACCCATGCGAGAACTTCTGTTCCATCTCCACATACTACAGGACGTACCTTTCGTTCATAATATCCTGGGTGTCCTTCTAGCCTATCAAGATTTGCTAGAACTTCATCGTTCACCTGATAGACTTCACCAACACAACCAATGCCAGCAACCTCAGCCATGAAAGGATAACCAATTCCCTTAGAGTATGCTGTAAACTCATTCCCTATACGAGCATGTGCTACAAACTCCGATTTGTTGTGAAGAATTCCGTGATTCCCTTGCCCTCTCTTAAGCGTTCCGTAAACAAAGACTGTATTAATATATCCTCCCATGCTAGATTTCATCATCGCCAACAAACGACAACAGTTCTCTTAGCCTTATATATCCTTGAGGACATACAAAGACCTCAAATCTTGCTACAATATCACCTTTCTTGTTATCAACCTCGTATACTATAACATCTTCTGCGTCGAACTCGTTTAAGCAGATCTCCATTCTAATAAAATGCATTAGATCATGAGCTGTCTGTTCTGTATGCTTTAGATTGTCTCTTCGCAAGACACTAGCAACAAACATTATGTTGAGTACACATATCGGCTATCAGCTTTTCTTCCAAGAACATCTTTCTCCCCAGCATTCCATTCACCAAGAGAACAGAACACGTTAGATGTTCCTCCAGATTCAGGCCATTCACGATATACTACATCTCCACCAACTAGCCAATACTTGAACATGTGCTGGTCTTTTCCAAGATAAGCTGTTCTAGTCATGTTTAATCTCCTCTATTTCGCTAGTGGCGAAGTCTCTACAGCGACAGGACCATAATATGTTTTACCAACCCTTAATGCATCATACTTGGTGTAAGGTCCATCAATCAAAGCAAATCTAACACCAAGTTCTTTCCTTGTAGGCTTGTGAGGATATGGGAATACAACAGCACGTCTAGCACCATAAGGAATTCCAATATAATGTGTTCCCTTCATTTTGATCTCCTTGGAGTCATTGATCCTTTGCTAAATCTGTTGATAATATAAGAAGGTTTACTGTAGTCCTTCTTAGGATAACTAAGAGCCATCGTCTTGCTAGGAACAATTCCATCAGACTCTAATTGCTTTATGTATGTTTGCCCACACTCTAAGCAACAGAAGTCTGCCATACCTCCATCTAATAGATAATATGAATGTCCAGGCGTCATCATCTTATTACAATTAGAACACCTAGAGACTCCTGCTTGCCTATAAACAGCTTGAAGAGCAAATCCGCTCATCGTTTACCACCTGAGTTGTTCTTCTTTAACAGAGTATGCTTTGCTTTAGCTTCATACATCTTAGCATGATCTGTTAAAATCATTGTGTCTTCTGCTTCCGCGCTATTGCAACGAACAGCCCCACGCAATGCTTTCTTAGATTTTCCGAAAGCTGAACTTCCCATAATACATTCTCCTTTATTATATTTTCGCTAGGATTAGCTTTCGCTTATCTCTTGACCCTAGAATTATAACCGAAAACATACCCAAGGTCAAGGTACGAAAGTTATTTACTAAACTGATATAATCGTAAATTATCCTAGCATCTATTTTCGAGAAACAGGGTTGCGAGATCATATGCAACCCTGTTATTTTTGATTATGTTATCGTTTCTTCCATTCTTCTTTCGATGGGCTGCCAGCTAGAACCCATTCCTTAAACTCAGGAATAAGGATATTAGAAGAGAAGTGTTCCCATCCGCATATATGACCTTCTGCTTTATTAAGCCAGTGGGTGAATGAATCATCCTCAAACCAATAGTCAATGCCCATATCAACAAAGAACATAAACACTTCTATGAACCTATCAGGAAACGGAGTACCTTCTGTTGGGGCAAGGAATTGGTAACGCTCAGACATTACATATTCTCCTGATGGCTCATCATAATAGTTCTCACGAAGAGAGATAGCGGTTAAGAATGGAACAATCTTCATGAAATTTTCTTTTGCTAGATCGAAATCATTCTCATTGATAGCCCTTTCAATGTCTTTCATATCGACAAGATCTAATAGAGCGTTAATGCGCTTATCTCCTTGCTTTACAATAGCCACACAATACCTAGCAAGATTGTAAACAAAGGACATTAGCTGATAAGATCTTAGCCAAAAGTTTGATAGAGTTCGATATTCTAGGCCATGTTCAGGCTTCCTAAAGTCTCCTGCCTTTCCATATACTTTCCTTCGTTCTGCTATCATTGGGTCTCGATCAAGCATAACACATGTGTTTCCAAGAAGCACATCTAGAACAGGAACTATTCTCTTATAATTCCTTAATGCGTCTTTTGTTGCCCCAGGACCTGCTCCAAGATGAATATGCCCTCCAGCCGCTCTTACACGATAAACTGCTGGATCAACTGTTATTTCATTAACATTGCAGTCATCATGTGCATTGAAGCTAGGCTTGCACCCAAACTGTCTTACCTCTTCACCTAGTACCTTGAATTCTCTCTTGCTAACTTCTATTACAGGAGAGAAGTCTGGAACAAGCTCGCTGCCAGCTTCTCTTAGCTGTTTATCTAATTTCTGAAACATTCTTTGAATAGAGTTTCCTAGCCTTGCCCTACATGTATCATGTTCCATGTTAAACTCTGCTTGAAAACCATCTAAGGTAATCTTGCCTCCAATAGCTGATAATCCATTAGCAGCAATTACCCTTTCTGCTCCTCTACTAGCTCCTCTCTTCTTAGTCTTAAAGAAGATCTCTGGATCTCCACCAAGTTCTAAATACCAAAGACGTGCTAGAGGAGACAAACCCGCACTGTGTTTTAACTCAACAGCTTGTCGTTTAATTGCTTCTCGGTTCATTTGCTAGGCTCCCTTATTTCTTAATATGATCCAGGTAAATCGCTGATCCAATGGCTATTATACCAAGAGTTAAGTAAACTGCATCTCCTTTCATAACAAATAGTGAGAACATCCACAAGAAAATACCACACCCGACAGCCGTTCGCATATTAGACCCCCTTATATTTGTTCATAAAGTATTCTGCATAAATCTCAGCTCTTCGATTGTTAAGTGATGGGGCTGAATTGACTTCAAGAACCATTAACTCACCCGTATCAGACATCATAACATCTACTGCGGCGAAGTCAAAGCTAAGAGCTTCTGCTGCCTTAACACCAAGCCTAGTAAGACTTGGACGAATAGGATCATTGTCCTTAACAACCATGTGCTTCCATCCATACCTATGCGCCCAAATTAGATTCTGGCGAATGTTAGGATCACTTGTTTCAATACGATCTGATTTCTTCTCAGATGCGCTAACCCACCTTCCTCCATTAACATGAACTCTAAACTCGCGTGTCTTCTGTACATATTTCACAATGAAGTCTCGGTCACGAAGTTTTTCTATCTTATCTTGTGCTGTCTCTGCATTTGGTATCCATAGAATATCTTTGCCCTTCGCATGAGCTGTTCGACGAACGACAAATGGATACCATTCTGCTGGAATATCCACAACCTTAACTCCATACAACCCACCAGATTGTAATACAGTAGGAGATCCTATACCTAACTCGTTTAACATCACAAGCTGTCGTTCTTTATTGCACACAAGACGACCATTCAGGTTAGCATCTCTATTGATAATACCATAGCAGATCCTATAATCACATCCCTTTGGCGAACGCCTACCATAAGTTGTTTCAACACCAGCAGCGTTCATAACTTCTGCCAGCTTCTTTGCTGTTGTGGACGAATCTCTGCTAATAAGATGAACTGTCATGTGGTCTCCTTTAAGATAGCGGAAGCTATTCTTTTTCGCTTTCAAACGGTGCGTCCATTGTGTTCCTGTTAAAATCTAAGATAAGATGTTCTCCTCCGACATCCTCTAGAGTCTCTGCTTCCAAGTGGCATACATGGTTTATACTTGATTGCATTCGAGCCTCATATTCTTTAGGATCATCTCTTAGCATTGCTGCTGCTATCCAACACGCTTTCCCCCTTGTTTCATTATTGTATACGTTACAACATTCAAGACAAAGATCTCCTGGGATAAAGGAATTAAGCTCAAGGCAATACTCCAGGCCATATTCCTTTGTAAGATGTTTTCGTATCTTTGTTCCCTTCCGAAGAGGCCTTGCAAGATCCTTTGCAATGTGAAGATCTTCTTTCTTGCTAAGTTCAACCTTCTCAGGATCTATTTTGCCAGCCATGTAATCTTCATCAATACAAGATGTGCAACATTCTTCTTTGTTATATAAACATGCTTCACCATCAAATCTTCCACAAGCAGGACACTTAATAAGATGGTCTAGCCTAACACCTAATGTAGCATGAAATGGGATGTTTCGATTAAGGAACTTGTCGAAGTGAACATCCACTAGAGGATCATTCACGCTCTTAATTGATAAGAAATTAGCATCTTGCTGAAGGACATCTTTCTTAAGAGCAGCTTCTGTAGTTGTTTGTGTTACATTCTTGTTGCTCTTCTTTGCTTTTGTTTTCTTTGGAGCTTTCTTGGCCTCCTTCTTGATTGCTTCCATTTCAGCAGATTTGAACATAAGACGACGTAAGAGCTTCTTTGTGCTTTTAGGAGAGATGCCTAGGAAATCTTTCTTTGAGTACAAACATTCTCCAGCCTGATGCCATTCACCTATTGTTATGATCTCTCCATCAAATCTCATAATAGCAATTCGACTCTTGCCTAATTTATCAGTTAGGACTTTATTCAAAACTGTGTTACGTTGAGAGAACAGAGAATACAATAAGATCCTATCACTTAACATCTGCTGAATAAACTCTTGTGTGTCTGATAGCTCGCCGTCATCTTTCATGCCAAAACCTGCTATAGTACCATTGTGCATAATACCAAATCTTGACTGCCATTCTGTTGCATTAAGAGCTTCTACATCAGAAGATGCTGGGAATGGATGTGTTCCGCCAGGATGAACTCCACCATGAGTTGACACACGCATATGGATGAAAGCAGCATCGTCTAGCTTTACTTCTCTTTGATATTCATCAATGAACTCATATTTGTCCATGTATCCCTTGTTCCCATGAACAAGAGGTGTAGCATAGGGAGATATAATCCCATCTGTTACAGTAGGACGTATTACACAGAATCCGCCTCCATGGGGATTCTTTGCCCAAAGATGTTCTATCATCCTATAAGAAGGCCCACGCATTCCAGGTTGTTTTACAATGGCTACACACATTATAGCAACACTCCCTTTGTCTTAGCATATTCTTGTAATATCACAGATGCTTCAGTTTGCTGATTTCTAACAAACTCACTGAAGTTAAGCCAGCTTGTAGCATTTTGCCACTTCATAAGTTTTGTTAGATTAGCCTCCTTGCTCCACTCTGCTAGAAGATGATAGAATGATAGATACGCAAAGATAGTTGTAACATTTAGAGTTCCTCTAAATATACGCAATTCTATTGTCTTCTTGCCGTTTCCAAACGTAATTGCTGCATGATGATCTTTCCCTATATCGTGTTGCCATTTCTTACTTTCTCTTAGAAGTTTCCTGATTGCATCATTGTTCACTTGATTATCAGGAAAAAACTTCTTCATTCGCACAAAGTTACCATACTCTCCTACAGTAAGAACGTTTGTTGCAATGTCAACATAATTAGAAACAGATGTCCTTTGTGCTAATATAAGAGCATACGGCTCCAATGCTTGCACAGAATAGAATAGAGTTGCTAGGCCAAGACCTGTTGTAATATCTGTCATTGACCTATGAATATGTATACCACAACTTCCTCCCTTATATGAGACAGCACTATATTTCCTTGCGATAGCAACAACCTTATTAAGCATTATTAAACCTTCAGTCATCCAGCTATGAAGAGATCTAGGCTGAAATGCTATCTCAAACCCTCCATTAGTAGTAGAGTCTACCATTAGATAGAAGTCTTCTTCGCCTCTTGACATCTCATATAATTCAAGAGCGCATAATAGCTTCTTTCCCCTTGGCCTATCTTCTCTCTTATTGGGGTTAGGAAAACCTGTTAGCTCTAATTCAATTCCATAGTAAGGTCCTTCATTACCATGAAATGTAAAAGCATCTGGCACATAGTTCCATGCTCTAATATGTCCTGTTTGACACATTGCACACAGATTATGTTTAGAACAAATAGCAACACCACAAGAGGAACATTTGACCTTAATAGCTTTGCGGCAATGATGACAGCACACATCACCAATAACCCCAATAGGTTCTAATAGA
>Ga0208771_1001489_pt1 | contig 12305 bp, 26 predicted proteins | sample AntAceMetag02UKX_FD_184775 | JGI IMG/M metagenome (GOLD analysis project Ga0208771, IMG submission 184775) | Saline lake microbial communities from Ace Lake, Antarctica - Antarctic Ace Lake Metagenome 02UKX (SPAdes) (version 2) | ecosystem: Environmental > Aquatic > Non-marine Saline and...
TATCTAGCCATAATAATATCCTTATACTCTTCTTGTTTTTCTAGGTCTGCACCCGTTATGCGGGATAGGTGTTCTATCTTCGATCAAGGTGATCTCCAGACCATTTCCGTTAAGTGCACGAATTGCAGACTCTCTGCCGCCACCAGGACCTCGTACAACAACTTTAACTTTATTAACACCCATTTCTATTGCTGCTTTTGCAACTTCTTCGGCTGCTAACTGTGCTGCAAATGGGGTACTTTTCTTTGATCCTTTATATCCTATCTTACCACCGCTTGACCAGGTAAGAATATTTCCAGCTTTATCTGTTAATGATATTATGGTATTATTGAAACTGGAATGAATATGAGCTACACCTTCACTATAGGAAAGTCTTACTTTTTTCTTCTTTCTAACTTTTGTATTTACATTTGCCATCATTCACTCCCTTACTATCTCTTTCTACCTTTACGGGTTCTGGCATTTGTATGAGTACGCTGTCCACGAACCGGCAGGTTTTGTTTATGGCGAATGCCACGATAGCAATTAATTTCCATAAGGCGTTGAATATCCATTGCCTTTTGTGTTCTCAAATCACCCTCAACAACATAATCATCAAGAATGACTTCACGTAAATTCTTTTCCTGCTCAACTGAAAGATCTTTAACTTTGATATTTACATCAATACCTACTTTAGCAAGAATTCGTTCAGCAGTGGATTTCCCTATTCCATAGATATAGGTAAGCCCGATAACGATTCTTTTTTCTCTTGGTAATTCTATCCCTGATATATGTGCCAAGCTTCCTCCTTATCTAACCTTGACGTTGTTTATGCTTTGGATTACTAGAGCAGATAACTCTAATAACGCCATTACGTTTGATTATTTTACAATCTTTACACATTTTTTTTACAGATGCTCTAACTTTCATCTTATTCTCCTATTTATAACGATAAACTATACGCCCACGATTTAAATCGTAGGGAGATAATTCAACTTTAACCTTATCCCCCGGTAATATCTTAATATAGTGCATTCGCATTCTACCGGAGCTGTGAGCAAGGATTACATGCCCATTTTCTAGTTCAACTTTAAATGTTGTATTTGGAAGTGCTTCCTTTACAACACCCTCAACTTCTATTACACCTTCTTTAGCCATATTCCTCTTACTCTCTAATACTCAGTTAACAGTTCAGCTTCATTCTCAGTAATAAGAATAGTGTGTTCAAAATGAGCAGATAATGTTCCATCTGCAACATAGAATTCCCAACCATTCTCGATCACTCGATTAGTCCCGATATTAACCATTGGTTCTATCGCAATTGTCATACCTTTTTTTAATCTTGGACCTTTTCCTTTTCTGCCAATATTAGGAACGACAGGATCTTCATGCAGTGATGTTCCAATACCGTGACCAGTGAGATCATCGGCTATGAAATATCCTTGTGACGTTACATATGACCCTATTGCATGCGATATATCTCCAACTCTGGCTCCATCTCTTGCTTGAGCAATCCCTCTTCTGAGGGCTTCTTTAGTTATTGCCATCAAGGCAACAGCCTTATCTGAGATTTCACCGACCTGGAACGTTTTTGCTGCATCACCATAAAACCCGTTTTTATAAACACCCACATCTATTCCTATGATGTCACCTTCTTGAAGTAATTGCTTCTTAGAAGGAATACCATGTACAATACATGAATTTGGTGATGAACAAATAGCCGCGGGAAAAGGAGGTAAGCCGGGAATAGTATATCCCTTAAAAGCAGGTTCACCACCCTCATTCCGAATCAATTCATCAGCGAATTTATTTATTGTATAAGTGCTAATACCCGGTTTGATGATATCATCTAATTTGTGAAGTAGAAGTCCAACAATGCGGTTACTCTCACGCATTTTGGAGATTTCAGAACTATTTTTTACCGATATCATTCTACTTCAACACACTTCATTCAATAATAAAGATCTAACGTCTTCTTCCACGAAGTTTTCCTTTTTTCATGAATCCTTCGTAGTGTCTCATTACAAGGTGAGATTCGATCTGCTGAAGCGTATCGAGTGCAACACCAACAATAATGATAAGTCCAGTTCCTCCAAAATAGAATGGAAGATTTGCCCATTTAGACATAAATTCAGGCATTACAGCTACAAATGCGAAAAATACTGCGCCCGGTAGTGTAATTCTTGTAAGTACATTATTAATGTAATCCGATGTTTTCTTCCCTGGTTTACGACCCGGGATAAATCCACCGTATTTTTTCATATTCTCTGCCATCTCTATGGGATTTAAAACCATTGCTGTATAAAAATAAGCAAAGAAAACTATAAGACCTACATAAAGAACTGTATATAAAAATGCCCCAGGTGATAAATACCCAACGAGTGTATTCATAAAATCGCTATCTTTAAAGAAAGTAGCAATTGTACGAGGGAACATTAAAATTGAAGAAGCAAAAATAATTGGAATTACACCGGCAGTGTTCACCTTAAGTGGAATGTGTGTACTCTGACCGCCATAAACCTTTCTTCCAACAATTCTTTTTGCATATTGAACCGGTATTTTTCGCACACCTTCTGTTACCAAAACTACAGAAGCTGTTACTGCGACCATAACTAATAATACAGCTACAGCCATGAAAATACTCATTGCTCCTACTTTTACCATTTGGAACATTTGTGTAAAGCCAGCTGGATAACGAGCAATAATACCGGCAAAAATTATCAATGATATTCCATTACCGATGCCGTGTTCTGTGATCTGCTCACCAAGCCACATTATAAACATTACACCTGTAACCATTGTTACAACGCTTGTAAATATAAATAGAAATCCCGGATTTGGAACTGCACCTTCTACACCCGATTGCAGGAACATGCTGATACCCATTGCATTAAAAGCTGCAATAAATACCGTTCCATATCTAGTATATTGTGCTATTTTCTTTTGTCCTTCAGCTCCTTCTTTCTTCAATCTTTCAAATAATGGAATAACTCCACCTAAAAGTTGAATAACAATTGAAGTTGTAATATAGGGCATGATACCTAGTGCAAAAACCGATGCACGTCCAAGGTTACCACCAACAAAAAGGTCGAACATACCAAATAGGTTTCCACCTGATTTACTAGCACCACCAATGAACTGTGATAATACGTCTGAATTTATTCCAGGAATGGGAATATAACTTCCCATCCTATAGATCACCAAAATCAATGCTGTGAAGAGAATTTTCTTTTTGAGATCTGGTATTTTAAAAATATTAGTTATACTCTTCCACACTTTAAATAACCTCCGCAAATCCGCCTTGCTTTTCAATCAACTCTTTAGCAACTTTAGAAAAAGCATTAGCTTTAATTATTATCTTTCTGTCAAATATTTCAAATCCCTTTGCAAGAATTTTTACTGGAGCGATCTCTTTAGCCTTTGGTTTGCGGATCAAATTTAGTTCTTCAAGTAATGTAATATCAAATTCTGTTGCTTCTAATTCTTGAAGATCATTTAGATTAACAATCCTAAATTGTTTTTTAAATATATTGGTAAAACCTCTTTTAGGTAAACGACGCTGCAAAGGCATTTGACCACCCTCAAACCAAGCTGGAATATTTCCCCCGGAACGAGATTTTTGTCCTTTATGTCCCTTTCCGGCAGTTTTGCCGAAACCAGAACCATGACCTTTACCCAATCTTTTTTTACCTGTTTTTATATTAGGACGTTCGAGATTATGAAGTTTCATTATTTCTCCCCTTACTACTTCTTAGCTTCACTAGCTACTGTCTTTTTCGGTGTTGTTTTCTTTGGAGTTGCCTTCTTTGTTACAGTTTTCTTCGGTGCTGCTTTTTTCACAGTTGGCTTTTTTATAGTTTTCTTTTCAGTTATCTTTTTTTCAGCAGTTTTTTTAGTAGTTTCTTTTTTTACTGTTGTTTTCTTTGGTGTATCTTTTTTCACAACTGTTTTTTTCACAACTGGTTTCTTTGCAGCTTTTTTCTTTTCTTTGATCTCCTCAACTTTTACAAGATGAGCAACCTTGAAAATCATACCGCGAATAACCGGATTATCATCATGAATTTTTGTTCTACTGATCTTACCAAGACCGAGAGCAATAATAGTTCTTTTTTGATCTTTCTTTCTACCTATGACACTGCGAATCTGAGTTACTTTGAGTTTCATTTAGCTTCCTCCTCAGATTTTTTCAGTCCACTAATCTCTTCAATTGTTTTGCCGCGAAGTCTGGCAACTTGAGCAATAGTTCTCAGCTCTTTCAAGCCATTAACAGTTGCCTTAACAACATTGGCAGAAGTATTAGAACCCAAAGATTTTGTAAGAATGTCTTGAATTCCTGCAGCTTCCAGAATGGCTCGAGCTGGTCCACCAGCAATTATCCCTGTACCAGGAGATGCTGGTTTAAGCATTATCCTACTAGCTCCAAAGCGACCAATTATCTCATGAGGAATAGTTCCCTTAACGATTGGAACCGTAAACATTGTTTTTCCGGCTTTTCCTTTCGCTTTTTGAATAGCATTAACGATTTCGTTAGCTTTTCCTGTTCCTACGCCTACATTACCTTCTTTATCTCCCACAACAATAGTTGCGTTAAAACTAAAGTTTCTACCACCCTTCACAACCTTTGCAACACGATTAGTATCTACAATTTTTTCTACTGCGAATTCGGGTTCATTTGAACGAGGATTTCCTTTTCTTTTATCCAAAATTCCTCCTAAAATTCCAAACCAGCTTTACGAGCACCTGTGGCAAGAGCTTTCACTCTACCATGGAATAAATATCCCGCTCTATCGAAACATACTTTCTTGATCCCTTTCTTAAGAGCGATCTCGGCAAGTTTTTGTCCAACTTCAAAGCTTTGTTCTGTTTTCTTTTTTGATTTATCAACTTTCAGATTTTTCGAAATAGTAGAAAATGATACTAATGTTGTACCGGTTGTATCATCAATGATCTGAGCACTTATATTTTTAAGACTTCTGAAAACTGCCAGGCGCGGCATTTCAGGAGTTCCAAAGATCTTACCTCTAATGGCAAGTCTTCTTTTTGCACGAGCTTTGTATCTTTTATAGGAAACTGATTTCTTATCCATTATGTTCTCCCTATGCTGTTGCGGCAGTTTTGCCAGGTTTAATTCGTATGTATTCACCTTTGTAACGTATACCCTTACCCGTAGCATAGTTCAAAGGAGGTCTGCATTTCCTGATCTCAGCGGCAAATTTGCCTACATCTTCTTTACTGATTCCACTAACTTTTACTTTTGCCTGAACCCCAAGAGCACCTTGTTCTCTTCTTGGAACTAATTCAGCTTCCACTTTAAGGTTTTCAGGTATCTGTATAAGGATCTCGTGAGAAAAACCAACACTGAGCTTTAACCATGATCCTAATACTTCTGCAGAATATCCAGTTCCAATTATCTGTAATTCTTTTACATAACCTTCAGAAAGACCAATGATCATATTATTTACCAATGATCTTGTAAGTCCGTGGTAAGATTTTTGCTTTTTGGAATCATCTCTTCTTTCTAAAATCAATTTATTTTCTTCCTGTTTAATTGTGATTCCATCTTGAAATTTATAAGTGAGTTCACCATTATTGGAAGAAACAGTAATTATATTTTTATTAATTTCTACCTTTATACCTTCAGGTACTGGTACAGGAGTTTTCCCAATTCTAGACATAATATCCTCCCGTTACCATACTTTACAGATATACTCACCGCCGACTTTCATCTCGCGAGCATCTCTATCAGTAATAACGCCTTTATTTGTAGAAATAATAGCACAACCTGTGTTATTATAAACTGAAGGAATGTTCTTTGAATTAACATAAACACGTAATCCTGGTTTACTAATTCTAACTATTCCTTTCAATACAGCTTCACCAAGATTTGTATAGCGAAGGTTCACAAAAATCTTTTTTCTAAAAATTTTCTTTTCTGGTTCTCTTTCGAGAAGCTCATAGCTATTTACAAAATTCTCATTTGAGAGAATTTTTACAATTGCTTCACTTACATTACTATGATTAATAATGACCGTTTTATGGTCCGCCCGATATGCGTTCCTTATCATAGTAATAGCATCAGCGATCGGATCTGTACAACTCATTTTTTTCTCCTTAATCCCTTTTGATATTTTTTACCAACTAGCTTTTTTAACCCCAGGTATCTGACCTTCGGAAGCCAATTTTCTAAAGCAAAGACGGCATATCCCAAAATCCCTCATATAAGCTCTGGAACGACCGCATATTTTACAGCGAGAATATTTTCTTACTGCATACTTTGGAGTTCTTTTCTGTTTTACAACCCATGATTTCTTAGCCAAAATTACTCCTTTTTTAATTTTTCTTGAACGGCATACCAAGGAAACGAAGAAGTTCTCTTCCTTCTTCATCATTCTTAGCTGACGTTACAATTGTAATATTTAAACCTCTAACGGCATCAATCTTATCATATTCAATTTCAGGAAATACTGTTTGTTCTTTAATTCCTATAGAATAATTCCCGCGACCATCGAATGACTTGTTTGATGTACCTCTAAAGTCTCTAACTCTCGGAATAACTATCGAGATAAGTCTATCTACAAATTCATACATAACTTCACCACGAAGAGTTACTTTACATCCAATTGGCATTCCTTCTCTTAATTTAAAATTAGAGATTGATTTTTTTGCTTTTGTCACTATTGGTTTTCTGCCTGTAATAATCGTAAGCTCTTTAACTGCATTATCTAATAATGCTTTGTTTTGAGTAGCTTCACCAACTCCAATATTAACAGAAACTTTTTCCAATTTTGGAACACAATGCACATTATTAAACCCAAAATGCTTCATTAGAGAAGGAACAACTTCTTTATTATATTTTCCTTGTAATCTATTCATTCCCATCTCCTTTAGATCTCATCACCGGTTTTTTTACAAACTCGAGTTCTGGAGTCTCCATGCTCTGTAAAAATAGCACGAGTTACATCTTTGATCTTTTCATTATACAATTTCACATTTGAAACATGAATAGGAGCTTCTTTTTCTACAATTCCACCCTGCTGATTTTGTTGATTAGGGCGAGTATGTTTTTTGATAAAGTTTACTTTTTCTACAATAACTCTATTTTCTTTTGGTATTGACTTAAGAACTTTACCTTTTACTCCTTTGTATTTCCCGGTAATAACAACAACATTATCACCCTTTTTAATTCTCATTTTCTTACTACTCTTAATTTTAATATTACTTTTAAACATATCTACCTCTAAAGAACTTCCGGTGCCAGAGAGACTATTTTCATAAAACCATGTTCTCTCAACTCACGTGCCACAGGACCAAAAATACGAGTAGCAACAGGCTCTAATCTCTCATCAATAATAACCGCAGCATTATCCTGGAAACGAATATATGTTCCATCAGGTCTGCTAACTTCTTTGTGAGTACGCACGATTACAGCTTTTTCTACAGCACCTTTCTTGATCTTTCCATTTGGTGTTGCCGATTTAATAGCAACAACAATAATATCACCGAGACTTGCATATCTTCTTTTTGATCCACCAAGAACTTTGATGCATTGAGCTTTTTTTGCCCCGGAGTTATCTGTTATAATTAATCTTGTCTGAGCTTGAATCATTTCAGACTCCTTATTTACTTTTCGTAATTATTTTGCTCAATGACCATCTTTTATGACGGCTTATCGGATTGCTTTCTTCTATAAGGACAACATCACCGATACCACATTCATTTTTCTCATCATGAGCTTTAAATTTTTTGTGTCTTCTAACAATTTTTTTATAAAGTGGATGCTTGAACTGACGTTCTACTTTCACTACTATTGTTTTATCCATTTTGTCGCTAACGACAATGCCTGTTTTGGTTAATTTTCTAGCCATGTTAACCTCTCAATTCCCTTTCTGTTAAAAGAGTCTTCATGCGAGCAATGTCTTTCTTAACATCTTTAATTTTATTTCCATTCTCCAGGCGGTTCATAGATTTCTGAAATCTTAAATTGAACAATTCTTCCTGGTTGTCATGAAGTTTTTGTGATATCTCTTCATTTGTCATATCACGTAAATCTGCAATTTTCATTATTCAACTCCCTCTCTAATCGCTAATTTTATTTTCACAGGAAGTTTGTATCCTACTAGACGACTGATCTCTTTTGCTGTTTCTACATCGACACCTTCAAATTCAAAGATAATCCTGCCGGGTTTAACAACTGCAACCCAATGTTCGGGAGATCCTTTACCTTTACCCATACGAGTTTCAGCAGGTTTTGCGGTAATTGGTTTATCTGGAAATACACGGATCCAAAGTTTACCAGTTCTTTTCATTTTACGTGTGATCGTTATACGTGCAGCTTCAATTTGACGACTTGTAAGCCAGCCAGGTGCAAGAGAGTATATTCCGAAATCTCCGAAATTAATAGTACTCCCACGATAGGCCAAACCTCTGGTTCGTCCTTTCTGCATTTTTCTATATTTAACTTTTTTGGGTGCTAACATTTATCAATCTCCTGAATTAATTAAGGATATCGCCTTTATATATCCAAATCTTTATGCCGATAATGCCGTATTGTGTGTTAACTTCGGTAAGAGCATAATCGATGTCGGCTCTTAAAGTATGAAGAGGTGTTCTGCCCTCGTGATATCTTTCAGTACGTGCCATTTCAGCACCGCCTAAGCGACCTGCACATTGAACCTTAATACCTTGTACGCCGCTTCTCATTGCATTGCGAATTGCAAATTTCATAGCTCTACGGAAAGATATCCTTCTTTGAAGTTGAGATCCAATCTCTTTTCCAACAAGTTTTGCATCTGTCCATGCATCTTTTATCTCTTGAACATTTACAAACACGTTTAATTCACTCTTCTTATTTTTATTAACAAGAACTGTTAATTCGTTACGTAATTTCTCAATTTCTGAACCCTTACGACCAATAACCTGTCCGGGTCTAGCAGTATGAATATCAATTGTAACTGATTTTGTTTTTCTTTGGATAATGATCTTAGAGATCATTGCATCCTTGAGTCTGTTATTAATATATTTCTTAATCTTAAGATCTTCATGAAACTTATTAATATAATCCTCTCCTGATGCAAACCATACAGAATCATAATTTTTGTTTACTCCAATTCTGTAACTAATTGGATTAACTTTTTGTCCCAAGGGTAGCCTCCTCTTCTTTATCCAAAATATGCAGTGTGATGTGACAAGTTCTTCTTCTGATAACAGTTGCTCTGCCTTGAGCACGAGGTCTAAATCTTTTCATTATAGGACCGTCATCGGCAAAAACTTTGTCGACGAACATGTTATCAATATCAACTTTTCCTTCTTTCATTGTTGCATTTGCAATTGCAGAATTAAGAAGTTTCCCAACATCAGCCGCAACACTTTTCTTCGAGAATAGCAGTATTCTTTGAGCTTCGGGTACAGACTTGCCGCGGATAAGATCAAGGATCAATCTTGCCTTTCTGGCCGAACCTCTTAAGTTCCTAACTCTAGCTGTTGCTTCCATTACTATTATCTCCCTTTTTCTTTAATCATGACTTCTTGTTTTATGACCACGGTATATACGAGTGGGAGCAAATTCACCTAATTTGTGTCCAACCATATTTTCTGTAATATACACTGGTATAAATTTACGACCATTATGGACTGCAAATGTATGTTCAACAAATTTTGGTAAAACGGTTGATCTTCTAGACCATGTTTTAATAACTTCCTTTTTACCCGCTTTATTTAATACATCTACTTTTTTCTCGAGATGTGTATCTACAAAGGGTCCTTTTTTAATTGATCGAGACATATTTCTTCCTTCTATCGTTTCTTTTTAGACTTAATAATATACTTGTCAGAATACTTACGTTTCTTGCGAGTATGACCACCTTTGGCCAATACACCCCATGGTGATACAGGATGCCCACCACCAGATGTTTTCGCTTCACCACCACCCATTGGATGGTCAACCGGATTCATCGCAACACCACGAACTGTTGGACGAATGCCTTTCCAGCGATTACGTCCTGCTTTTCCGATAACAATTGAATCATGTTCTGTGTTTCCAACCTGCCCTATAGTGGCATAACATTCTCTTCTTATAAGATGAATGTCATCTGAAGGCATTTTAACATGAGCATATCCGCCGTCTTTAGCCACAACCTGTGCATATGATCCCGCACTTCGTGCAATTTGACCGCCTTTCCCTTCTTTGAATTCAACATTATGAATAATTGTTCCAAGTGGAATTCTATCAAGTGGGAGAGCATTTCCAACATTGATAGGAGCTTTAGGTCCTGAAATTATTTGATCTCCAACCTTCATACCTAATGGAGCAAGAATATATCTTTTTTCTCCATCAACATAAAAAAGTAAAGCAATTCTAGCACTTCTATTAGGATCGTATTCAATTGCTGCAACTTTTGCAGGAATTTCATGTTTGTTTCTTTTGAAATCTATAATTCTATAATGTTTTTTATGACCACCACCACGATGTCGGCATGTAATTCGACCATGATGGTTTCTTCCAGCTTTTTGTGGAAGAGGTCTAATTAGAGATTTTTCTGGTTTAGTTTTTGTAATCTCTTCAAAAGTAAAACCAGTTTTGAATCTCATAGTTGGGGTAATTGGTCTATATTTTTTAATTCCCATTCTAAATCTCCCTATGCCTCAAACTCGGCTATTGAATCGCCCTCTTTAAGTTTAACTATAGCCTTTTTCCAATTAGCACGTTTCCCTGAATATCTCCCCATTTGTTTAACTTTACCACGTTGACAAATCGTATTCACTCTGATCACATCTACTTTGAAAATGTTTTCTATTGCTTTAGCGATCTCGATCTTATTTGCATTAACACTTACCCTAAAAGTATAGCTATTAGTAGCGTTTTGAATTGAAGAAGTTTTTTCTGTTATCATTGGTGCGATAACTATTTCTCTTGCTTGTTTCATTTTGCAAATACCTCCTTCATTTTATCTAATGCAGCTTCTGTAAGGATAAGGCAGTTGCAGTGAAGTACTTCATAAGGATAAACACTATCTGCTCTATCCATTTTTACATAAGGAATATTAGAAAAAGATTTAATAATATTAGTGTCGCTTCCATCAATAAGAATGAGCTTTCTACTTCTTTCCGGAGTGATCTTTGCAAGTAATTCTTTAGCTGCTTTTGTGTTTGGCTTATCAAAATCGAGTGAATCAACTAAAATTACTTGTTTCTCATTTGCTCTTTCTGTAAGAGCAAGCTTGAGAGCTAATCTTTTCTTTTTCTTTGGAATTTTCTTATACCAATCTTTAGGTTTAGGACCAAAAGCAACACCACCACCTACACGAAGCGGAGTTCTTAAGTTACCTGCTCTTGCATTACCAGTCCCTTTTTGTTTATACAATTTTCTACCACTACCATTTGCCTCAGCACGTGTTTGTGAAGAAGAATTCCCTTTTCTTTGATTACCGAGATATGTCTTAATAACTTCATAAATTAAAGCTTTGGGATTTTTAGATTCCACAGCAAAAAGGGATTTAGGAAGTGTCTTTGTTCCTGTTTTTTCACCTTTTATTGAATATTTATTTATCTTTAACATTATTTCTCCCAATTACAGTTCTTTTCTAAGTCGAACTATTGAATTTCTATGTCCGGGAACAGCACCTTTAACCATCACCAGATTTTTTTCAACGTCAACCTTAACAACTTGCAGGTTAAGAACTGAAACTTTATCAACACCTTGATGTCCAGGAAGTTTTTTTCCTTTGAATACTCTTGCAGGAGTAGCACATTGCCCTATTGAACCAGGTCCTCTGTAAGATTCATGAACACCATGTGTTGCTTTAAATCCATGGAAGTTATGACGTTTCATAACACCTTGGAATCCCTTTCCTTTTGAAGTACCTGTAATTTTAAGTAATTCATGTTCTTCAAACATACTTACATCAAATACTTCGCCTTCTTTTACATCTGTATACAATTTAAGGCGGAATTCTCTAAGGTATTTATATGCAGGACTATTGTGCTTCTTAAAATGCCCTAACATTGGTTTACTAACTTTCTTTTCGTCCACTTCTTCAAAACCTATTTGTATTGCTTCGTATCCGTGTTTTTCTTTACTTTTACGATGAATTACACGACATGGTCCAGCTTGAATAACGGTTACAGGAACTACATTTCCGTTTTCGTCAAAAATTTGGGTCATTCCTATTTTTTTTCCTATTAATCCTATCATCTCAAACTCCTTTACGTCCTGATCTCAACATGTACACCAGCCGGAAGATTTAATTTCTTTAATGCTCCCGTAGTTTGTGGTGTAGGATTTATTATATCGATCAACCGTTTGTGCACTAACATTTCAAATTGTTCCT
>Ga0208771_1001497_pt1 | contig 12267 bp, 8 predicted proteins | sample AntAceMetag02UKX_FD_184775 | JGI IMG/M metagenome (GOLD analysis project Ga0208771, IMG submission 184775) | Saline lake microbial communities from Ace Lake, Antarctica - Antarctic Ace Lake Metagenome 02UKX (SPAdes) (version 2) | ecosystem: Environmental > Aquatic > Non-marine Saline and Alkaline...
AAATCAAGTGTGGCCCGGTTAACAGTTTTTATCACACCATCCGGGTCCGCCACGATCAGGGTATCGATCATGCTCCTGACTATATTGTCGGTATAATCCTTCGCCGCGATCAACTCGTCCAGGGATTTGCTCAAATTCCCGGTCATCATGTCAAACGCCCTGGAAAGCTGGCCGATTTCATCCTTCGCGTCCGTGCCCACCCTGTAACCCAGATCTCCCCGGCCGATTACTTCGGTACCTTTGTACAACTTCCGGATCGGCGCGCTGACGCTTCTCGAAACAAAAATGGCTACAAGCCATGCCATTAACGGGATAGCAGCCATGATGCCGATGAAGGTGTTTCTTATTCCGGCCAGGGGCGCCAGGGCCTCTTTTTCGTCGATCTCCGCTACAAGGCACCACTGCATACACGGGACATGGGCGTGTATACCGAGCACCCTGACTCCCCTGTAGTCCGTGTAAATCATCGGCTCGTGCGGATGCGGCCTTGAGCCGAACTCCTCGACGTCTTCAAAGCTCGCCCTTACGCCTGCGGTATCGACCTTCTGCCTAAGGAAGGTATCCTTCGCAAAGCGTGAGGGCGTTATCATGTAGCCGTACTTGTTCACCAGGTATATATCGCCAGTTCTGCCGAGGCCCGTCCTGTCGGTCGCTATCTTATTCAGTTTGTCCAGGCTGAGCCTGGCAGCGACCACGCCCAGAAACTTCTTGTTCTCTATTACGGGCGCCGAGATAACCAGACACTTCTCCCCCGTCGTTCCGGAGCGGTAAGCGTCTTTTATATACGGCCATCTTCTTCCTCCCAGGAAATACGCGTCGGTTGACCTGTCCAGGCCGATGTTCTTCCTATCGCTGGAATTGACAATCCTGCCGTCCGTGTCCATGACAAAAAATTCCTGAACGCACTTGCTGGCCTTTTCCGTCCCGTCCAGCCTCTCTGTGACGATCTCTAATTTTCCGCCGTAATCCGGGGAGCCTTTGTCTGCCAACAGCAGGTTTGCGATACACATGCTTTCGGACAGCTGTACGACCTTCTCTCTCTCCGTTTCAAGGAAAGTCTCGATATGCCTCGCCCTTGATTGGGCCACTGAGTTCAGATGGGCGAATATCTCTTTTCTCAGGTTGTTTTTAGCCGTGATATAAAAACTGAGCAGGGCGAAACCGGTGAGCAGGGCGACCGCTATAATGAAATAGCTGGTTATCTTACTTCCTATCTTCATAAAGCGTCCTCAGCAGCGTTCTGTCGAATGCCTTTTTCGCGTCCGGTTTCTTTGATATTCTCCTGCCGGCAAACTTACTCCCTGCAATAGTATTGAAGCATTTGATCAACTCCTTTTCTTCTCCCGGCATAAGCTGTTCCTTGTAATTCTCCCAGCTAAGGCCCGCGACCTGTTTTCTGTACTGCTCCGGTGTTATAGCGTAGTGACGGGCGATAATTTCGCTTGCCTCAACGGGATGAGCTTTATAGTAACTGACGGCTCTGAACCAACTCCTCATCAGCTTTTTGACAAGCCCCGGGCGGTTCTTTACCATATCCTCCCTCACGTTGAGAGTGTCTATTATTATGTCCGGCTCGTCCCTGGTTGTGAGCAGGACATGCGCCCCGGGCCTTTCCAGGGCCTTCGACAACCACGGCTGCCAGGTGACCACCGCGTCCGCCACCCCTTCCAGAAACGCCTCCCATGCGTCATCAGGGCCTCTTGGAACTATGATTATATCTGCAAACGACATCCCCTTCTTATCGAGCACATGGGCCAGGAGAGTTTCCCCGACATTGTCCCTCGCCAGGGCCACCCTCCTGCCCTTCAAATCCTCCACTTTTTTAATGCCCTTTGCCGCGACAATCCCGTCACTCCCGGCGGAATGGTCTATCTCCATGACGGCGACTATAGGTGTGTCCTGCGCCCTCTTCACGACCAGCAGGTCGATAGTCCCCGCCTCGCAATCGAGCATTCCCTGCTTGAAGGCGTCGCGCCGGGCAGAATCGAGCGGCTCGTTCACGATCACAAGCTCCATCCCTTCTTCTTTGAAAAACCCCTTCTCCTTCGCCAGGTAAAGCAGCCCGTAGCCCACCCACTTCTGAAAAGCGATGTTCATTCTCTCCGGTTCCGCCTCTTCCGCCCTTCGCGCACAACCGGGAAAAAGCAGAACGAGCGCCGAAAGATATAGAAACCCGGACTTATAACCGATTGCTCTCATTTTCTTTTTACCTTATAAAAAAGGGGTTGGGCTATCTTTTTCATTCTGACTTCCTTGCCTTCTCCGGCACCTTATATTTCCCGGGCTGACCTAATTTCTCAAGGAGGAAATTTATCTCTTCTTTCAATTTGATCATATCCAATTCCCGGTCTATGGTTACCTTATAGAATCGCTCTAATCTATCGGTTCTCTCCCTCAACGCCTCCTCCGCCTTCTTCCGCTCGGTGATATCTTGGTTGATTCCGAATACTTTTATGGGCTGGCCTTCATTGTCATAATCGGTTTTAGCTATTGAACGGACAATACGCTCCTTGCCGCCTGGTAAAATAATACGGAATTCTACGTCCAAAGGTTTTTTTCTTTTTATAGCGTCCTCTTGGCTTTTATTAACAAATTCCCTGTCTTCAGGATGAATGGTTTTCTCAAACTCTTCTTGTGAGATGAGGGTCTCGTGGGATAGACCAAAAATCCTATAGTTTTCCTTGGACCACAGTGTTTCAGTTGTTCGCAGGTCTTGGCTCCAGTTTCCAATACGTGCTATAGCCTGTGCCTCATTGAGTCTTGCCTCGCTATCCTGCCGAGCCTCCTCCGCCTGCTTGCGCTCGGTGATGTCCTGAAGAATGCCTTTGTAATGCGTGATGCTCCCCTTTTCGTCCCTGGTGATAAACGTCCAGTCATGGACCCAGTGCACGCTTCCGTCTTTGGCGATAATCCGGTACGGCTCGTGAGCGAACTCTTCTCTGCCATTTTCTTTACTATACCTCGCGACTTCGCCCACCATCCTCTCCCGATCGTCGGGGTAAATAATATCAATATAGGAGACCTTGGCCGAGGTCCATTCCTCAGATGTGTAGCCGAAAAGCTTTGTCACGTTTTCCGAGACGAACTCGACCGGCCACCCCGTTTCATTTCGCCAGGTGAAGGTTACCACCGGGCTGCGATTGATGATGGTTATGGCTTCCTTGAGATTCTCCTCCACCCGCTTGCTCTTGGTGATGTCGACGACGGCTCCCGTTATGTAGGAGCCCTTACCACGCTCATCATAGAACCCTTTCCCCTGGCAGCGCAACCAGCAGATAGTTCCATCAGGCCGGATTATCCGGAATTCGGTAAGATACACATTACGTTCGCGGAGGGCCCGCTGTATTTTCGCTTCGACCGACGCACGATCATCAGGGTGAACGCGCTGAAGAAAATCTTCCAAAGGCTGTGTAGATTCCACCGCTTCGAGCCCCAGGATTCGATTCATACTGGCATCGCGGGTATCCTGGTTAGTCGCTGGAATCAAGTGCCACGTACCCATCTCTGCAGAGGTGAGTGCCACGCGGAGCCGCTCCTCTCTCTCGCGCAGCACCTCCTCCGCCCGCTTCCGCTCGGTGATGTCGCGGTGAACGGCCATGTCCGCAATAACTTTCCCCTCATCGTCCGTCACTCTTGATGTGGATATTGCTACTGGAAAGAGCTCACCATTTTTTCTCTGACCCACCAACTCTCCTATCCAACCGCTTTTCAACGTTGCCTCAAGAGCTTTTGTTAGGATTGGTTTCTGATACTCAGGATGTATGGAAGCGATCTCTTTCCCTATTAGCTCTTCTTTTGAATAGCCAAACATTTTAACAAAAGCTTCATTCGCATAAGTGATCCTACCCTCAAGATTGCCCATAGCTATGCCATCAACTGAAGTTTCAGTTGCTTGCAAAAATAACTTCAGCGTTTCTTCCACTTTCTTGCGCTCTGATTTCGACGCTTCCAATTCGGCAATCCGGCGGTGTGCTTCCGCCAATTCGTTGAGAAGCTCTTCTTTTGTTTTGCCCTTCTCTTCCATCTCGATCTCTCCAGTGGGTATATCAGCATTTGTCTCAGAATCAAAACCTTCGGCAATATGCAATATTATGCATTGATGATCCGGCGTATCATCTCAATAAACAGGGGCAAGGATTATTTTTAAATAATGCTTGCTGAATAATATCTTAAACAAAGTCAAAAATCCATCTTAAATTCTCCCTCCCACCTCCCTCCAAAAAAATTGAAAAAAGCGTACATTCCAGCACTCGATTTTATATAGTGGCACCATGAATGAATTCATAACATTTCGTGGTCGCTCCATCACTGAAGGAGATGTCACCATCGTAAGAAAGATAATCGCGGCCCATCCCGACGGAAGCCGCCGGTTCATCTCCCAGGAAAGGAACAGGATCACACCCCAACGGCGTGTTGCCCAAATCCGCACCTCTCTATTAGAATGTTGAACCCCTTCAGGGTTCTTTTTTTTGTTGGGCGGTGCAATATTCCCAGGGTTTCCCGTCAATACTGCCGGACCTTCGGCACCCTGGGCTTAAATGTTGAAGCCCTTCCAGCCGTCGCAGCTATGCTGCTATGGCGGAGGAGGCTCGGGGTTCTTCTGATGCGGGTATACTTTTCGAGTCTGGTTACAGACCCCAAAGGGGTCCTACATCTAAGCCCCGGGTCTTACCCGGGGAACAAATAAACCCACCAAAACCCCCCCGCACCCCAACGGGGTGCAACATCATTCCCCCCGATCCAATCCGGGGACAACCCGGCGCGGTACACGCCCAAATCCGCACCCCTCTATTAGAATGTTGAACCCCTTCAGGGTTCTTTTTTTTGTTGGGCGGTGCAATATTCCCAGGGTTTCACCCTGGGCTTAAATGTTTAACCCCTTCAGGGTTCTTTTTTTTGTTGGGCGGTGCAACACCCCAGGGTTTCACCCTGGGCTTAAATGTTGAACCCCTTCAGGGTTCTTCTGATGCGGGTATACTTTTCGAGTCTGGTTACGGACCCCAAAGGGGTCCTACATCTAAGCCCCGGGTCTTACCCGGGGAACAAATAAACCCACCAAAACCCCCCCCAGCACCCCAACGGGGTGCAACTAGTCAACGACAATTATACTTTCCCCCTAACGACAATTACACTTCCCTGTTTTTAATGGTTAATTATTGCCATGGGGAAGGATTGCTTCTCCTCCCCCCAGCCCCCCTAGGGGGGCGCGCGCCAATAATAGGCTGCCATCACCTCCTTTTTAGTATAAGCGAGCCTCTCAGATCGCCGCTACTCGATTTTATCGGTTAACTTCCATCTCCCTCGGCTTCGGCCGGGATGACATAGGCAGCCAGCAAAGATCTTCCCCTTCATACCAACCTGTTCGGTTGTACGTTAGACCTTCAGCAGCCAGGATGCGTCCGATAGTCCGCTCCGAAGGTAAGGGCTCAAGCTCATATTCTTCTTCAAGCTGGCGCCGGATGGCTTTCGCCCTGCAGGCTAGGCCATGACCATAGAGATCCAGCCGTACGAGTTTTACGATTCCTATCACTCTTTCAGTTACTATCATCTTTCTTTTCTCCTTTCTGACGCTTCATCGCCTCTTGAGCCCGGTAGCTTTCGTTGTTCAATTCCAGAATGATCGAATGATGTACCAGTCGGTCGATCGCCGCCGCGGTAGTCATCGGGTCCTTGAAAATCTTATCCCATTCACTGAAGACCAGATTAGAAGTAATCATCAAACTTTTACGCTCATACCGTTCGGATAAGAAAGTAAACAACACCTCCATTTCATCGCGATCCTGCTGTACGTATCCAATATCATCAAGCAAGATTACATCAAAACGATCCAATTTGCGTAGCAGCTCTTCCAGCATTAGATCCCGCTTTGCTACCAGCAATTGCTGAACCAATTGGAACGTTTTAATAGATAATACTTGGTAGTCTTTGTTGATGACCAGTTCATGGCAGATAGCACTCAGAAGATGGGTCTTTCCCCGGCCCGGCAAGCCAAAGGCCAGAACATTCTCGGCTCTCTTTACAAAATCGCCATCTAAAAGTCGCGGGATCTGGCGGCGTACCTTCAGTGGAAGTTTACGCTGATCCAGCGTATCCATCGTCTTTCCTTCCGGCAGTTTGGATTGCTTCAATCTCCGCTGTACTCGTCGCCTAGCCCGTTCTACAAGCTCTACCTCACAAAGATTGTGCAAGTAATGTATATGATCCCAGTTGTCATTCTCGGCGTTCTTTGCCAGATCCTTATATTGACTGGCAATTGTGGATAGACACAATGATCGTAATAATAATTCGGTTGAAGCTTTTCCGTTCATACCGCCACCTCCTTCCTCTCCAGGAGATAGTCGTAATCGCTCAGATCCACCTTTAACGGCCTCAGTTTGGGTAATTCCAGGCGGGGACTCGGGGATAACTTCTCCACCATATCCCATCGTGGCACAATACCGGATGATTTAAGCTCCCCCAAAATTTTCTGTACCTGGCTTTCCATGGTTTTAGCTGCCAGCTTAAGAATCCTGAGATATTCAATATCAGCGACACGCTCAACGCACGCTTCGCAGAGCTCATCATAAGCCCAGCGAAACTCCTCGGTCGGAAATAAGTCCTGCCGATATTTATAGTTCCGGAATGCTCCCGGCTTGCGCAGAAGTGATTCGATTACATGACGATAGTTAATCGAATGGTTTGCTTTCCCTAATAAACGCGGTATAGACAACTGATGTACACCGTGATAATAGAGATCCACATGGTTTTCATATACCCGGGCTCTGACCTTCTCCCCCCTCAAACGACTGGGTACTGAGTAGGTATTTCGAGATACCTGAACTGTACTCCAGGATGTAACTCGTGCTTCTTCCGTAGTATATTCTGGCAGAAGCTTTACATCCAGCACTCGCATCACAGCCAATTCTTCACTGAGCCGCTTCCGGCGTGGGTGATTAGCCTTATCCATCACCCACTCAAGAAATGCAAAATAATCTTCTTTGGTGTCAAAGTCCCGACTGCCTCGAAGCAGAAGATACTGTTCGACCCGCCGTTTCAATACTCCGTTACTGCTCTCGATATCCCCGTTCTCATTGGGCTTGTTCACCTGAATCGTTCGGGGTGTAATACCGAAATGTTCCATGAAATCCAGATATTTTCGGTTAAAACCCCTCTTTTCAGATTCTGTATTCTCTTCATCCTGGCCAATCACATGCGTGGCGGCGGTGGAGTGATCTGTCCAGTTCTGGTCAGGAATATGCCCCAATCGTATTAGTGTCGCCTGTATTCCATTCTTCAGTGCCAGCATACTCTCACTGTGGCACACCGCTCCCCACTCCCAGTTGGAATAGGTCAGTACCGAGTGGCAGAACAGATGGGGGAATGGTTCGCCACAAATTGTAATCATCAGTTTCTTCATCCAGGTGAAATCAGTCTCCATCTTCTCTCCTGGATGGTGTTTCTGGGGAAAATAAACTTCTTTCGGGGGACCCGATAAAGCTCGCCATTCCCGTACTCGGCGTTGAAAGGTTCTTAGCTGCCCCTCATGGTAATCATCCGGATGACACTCACATAACCATTCAAACAGAATCTTAGCTTCCAACTCTGGCGCATCTGTAAGCATCCTTGCTGCCTCAAGCCAATATGTGGAGAAAGGATCCGGTCTTGTCCTCCAAGTATGCTCTACTTTCATCTGAGAGGGCAATTTCCCCGACTTCAGATACTTTCTTGCTGTCTTTTCATCCAAATCCGCCCGCAAAGCGGCCTTGCATAACTTCCCTGTCTTCTGATATTCTTCCATTAGCTTCCTCACTTTTCGGTCTGGTGTAATCATAGAAACCCTCCGTTAATCTCAAATCTGAGAGTCTCCAATAACACCGGTTAATAGGGAAGTCTAATTGTCGTTGATAGGGAAGTGTAGTTGTCGCTGGCCAGAAGTTATATTTCCGGTTGCGTAGGAGTTGTTAACGTCACCGTTGTTATTCCCCACCAGACCACCTACGCGCCAGCTACTTGATGTTACGCTGCCAGTCGAGTAAGAGTTATCAATGGAGCCATCATTATTTCCCACCAGACCGCCTACGTAGACACTACTTCCTTCTATACTGCTGGTTGAATATGAGTTGTCGATGTCGCCATCACCACCGTTTGTTCCCGCCAGGCCACCTGTACTACCACCTCCTTGTACGCTTCCGGTTGAGTAGGAGTTGGTGATGTCGCCGCTGTTAGTCCCCACCAGGCCGCCTACTTGATCATCTCCGGTTACACTGCCGGTTGAGTAGGAGCTGGTGATGGAGCCTTCGTAGTTATACCCCACCAGGCCGCCTACGGAACTGCTTCCGGTTATATTTACATCTACCAAACCTGTGTTTTCTATGGAAGCTCCACTTCCAGTATAGCCCAAAAGACCTACATAAGAAGAACGGTTTATGGTCAGGTTAGATATGATATAGCTCTGGCCGTTTAAGGTGCCGGTGAATTTGTTGGATGAGTTCCCCACCGGTTCAAAGCCAGCACCGCTATTCCAGCTTGCTGCTTCAATGGCGTCTATATCGTTAGCCAGTTTGTAGTGGGAGGAGAGGTTGCACTTAATTGCCTGCAGGCTGTATACATCATATATTAGGTAGGGATTGGCTTCTGTGCCTTCTCCTTGATAGCGGGTGAATGTGCCTCCATCCAGTGTAAAATCCTGGGCGCTGAAGTCCTTTGTGTTAGATGAGGTGAATGTCCCTGCGTTCTGGTAAAACTTTGTACCTACTGTTACATCTCCATCTGCATTAAAGGTTACTGCCCCTGAAGAAAGGCTCAGCTCATAGGTAGTGGTGAGGGTGTAGATTGAGGTGGTGTCTATGATCCCGACATATCCATCCACTCTCAGGCCAGCTATGCTTACATCGGTATCAAAGGTGCAGTCCTGAGTTGAATTTGAATCAAATATTGCATAGTCTCCTGCGCCGGGCACACCTGCTCCTCCGGATCCTCCGGGACTGTTGGACCAGTTGGCGGCAGTATTCCAGCTGGTATCCACGCCTACCCAGTAGTAGTTCTCTTTACTCCAGTTGGTATTGTTCTGGCCGGCTACTATGGAATTACCTTTGGCGGTGAGGGCAGCGCCTGTAGCATTGGAGTCCTGGACATCGATATTGTATAGATTCTTTGTGCCGCCAGTCATATTTATGTTCCACTGTGTTCCATCTGAGGTCGATCGAAGGATCAGAGGATTCTCATACGTACCCACCAATGTAAGGGTATTGCTTACAGTTTGGGTCTCGCCGGCTTCGAATTTTAGGGTACTTCCTGCTGTCTGGTAGCTCAGATTGTAGAAGGTATTGGGGCCATAGATTGTAGATGTCCCCGTTCCATTAAAGATAACCGTGTTGCCATTTTCAACATTAAAGGTTACACCGGTAAAATCAGCATTCCCGCCTATAGTCCAGGTGCCGGAACCGGCATTTATGTTGGCGTCTGCTCCGGGGGTGAAGGATTCTCCTATCTCCCATTCTGCAACCCCGGCCGGGGGGCAGGTAACCGGCCAATAAAGCTGCACTTTATTGGTGGTTACAGGTGTCGTGAGCGCAAAACTATACCAGGTATCACGGCCATTGGTATCTGTGCTTGCTACCCATTCCGAAGGTGTCTGCCAGCCTCCGTCATAGTAGCTGAAATAATAATTACCTACGTTGCCTGCACCCTCATCCCAGCAATGCTCTATAAAATATACCTTCATAACGCTTATAGTCTGGGCTGTATCCCATTCATACTGGAATATGCCGTCATCTCCCCAGCCCCTTACACCTGCACATGTACTTGTGTCTCCATCTCTTAAGGCCTCAGCACCGTCTGAGCAGCAGTTTTCATCACCTTGAATTACATCTACTGATGTTGCGCTGGGAGCAAGATTAAACGAGGAAGGGACCCCTAAGTTGCCGCCAATAGTGAAATTAGGGTCGTTGGTGGCAGCGTCTATGATAAGTTCCTTTGATCCGCAAATGACTATGTAGAGGTTGTCCTCCACGACATAGTCGCCCGAGCTTATGGTTAATGTCCTTTCATCGGTATCTGAGCTGTTTTTGAAGTGGAGGTTATTGAAGGTGTATCCACCTGCATCCAGAGTCAGATCGTTGTCAGTGGCATCAAGGATAACCGTAGAGCGCCCGGCATTGAAGGTCCCGCCTGCAATGGAAAAATCACCCTGTGCAGTGAGGGTATACGAGGAGCCGTTGAAGGTGCCTGACTGTTGGGTATATGAGCCATCCGGGTCACCACTGATATCCTTCTCTATGGTGAGGTTTGCACTCTGGGTGAGTGCGCCTCCCCAATCCGGGATGGTAAGGCTTCCGATTGTAATCTCAGCATCTATTGTTGACGTAGCATTTTGGCTGTGCGCGGCATCGAAAACAACGTCCTGGCCACTCGGTGTACCTCCGGACCAGTTGCCGGCCTCCGACCATGAGTTATTTACAGCGCCTGTCCAATAAACGGTGGCCGGAAAAGCACTTGCTGAGGAAAGAAGGAATATAATGATACTGAGAAGAACAAGACAAGGAAATCCCCGAAAGTTCCTCTTTCTTTCATAAATTAAGGGCTTTTTCATGATTCAATCTTCCCCGTCCAAAACCTTTGTGAATGTCCCAGTTTAGTAAGGTTTCAGTGAACACCGTCCTCTCGTAGCGGCTGCCTTTAGGCTGCCACACAGTGGCGACCTGAAGGTCGTCTCTATGAGCACGGGGCAACGGGGTTCACTGAAACCTTACCCAGTTTAAGGCTTCTACAAAATGGTAACTATCTATATATTAATTGGTTACACACCAAATTGTCTTCAAATTCCCTTGCTTTTTTCTTGACTTACTAATGGATGTATTTTATTATAATTACTTACTGTGCAGGCAGTAATGCCAAATACAACCATCAAAAAAAAGGAGGGAAATAATGTCTTATCTAAACTTGCAAACCTCAGTGTTTTACGATTTTGAGTACTTTCTCAATCTCCCCACCAATAGAAAAATCTACGAACTTTTCCTAGACCTTGATCTTTCTTTATTCCAAGATAGAAATTACGGCTTGGGATAAACCGGTTATTCCCGCCATGCTATGATCAGAGTCTTGATCGTTAAAAATATCGTTCAGCTAAAATCCATTCCTCGTTTGGTCACTTATCTGAAAGACAATCCCTTCGTCTGCGACCTGTGTGGCTTCGATAGCTACCGCATACCTGACGAGACTCAATTTTATCGGCTCCTCCATTCCCTCGATAATGATACCGGTTGCACCCTGGTTGAGATTCCCGTTCCCATCAACCTTACCGACAATGAAATCGCCAAAATTCTTTTCAAAGAACTGAAGATTAACTACGACTTATCCGAACTGCGCAATATCTTCGGAGATAAAGCATACGATGACAAAAAGATGAAATGCCATATACATGATCTTCTTAAACCATCGCTCAAAAGACCTCAGGATCTTGAATTTATAATCCGAAAAAATTGCCGTAATTCCAAATGCCCTACTCCCGCCATCGAGGGGATCCCCTGTCCCGGAAATCTCATGATGAGGTTTAACGGCCTTACTCCAGTGAATAAAAAAGGCACTAAATATAGGATGAAATTTTGCTTCCCTTTAGCTGTACTCAATCTAGATTGACCTTGCCCCATCCATCACCCCTCTTTAACTGAAGGTAAACATTATGGCTGCACCAAGTATATTACCCTTCCCGCTGATCAGACCAAAATTATCCGCGCCTTAATCGAAAACAATAAAATGAAAAAATCCCAGCCGGGAAGAATCAGAGTAAAGATCGAGCGTTACTTCAACCGTCTCCAGGATATTACTTCCGAAGATGCTCCTTGTTACTCTTCAAAATCAGTCCGCAACCATGTCGCCCTGACTCACCTCTCTCGTTCCCTCGTCGCCCTGAAACTGGGCAAGCCGGATAAGATCAATTCTTATCTGACATTTGCGGCCTGACTTTCTCTCCCCACTTAATTGTCAGAGATCTATAGGCTTACTCTGTCCCGGGTAAGCTGATTGCTTGTTCCAGGTTTAAAAATGCTTTAAAATCTTCTTCCAACTAATTTTTAGCCCCTGCTGAAACTGTTCTCTCCGGTTATTTTAAAGCCAGTTTCTATTTTGCAGAAGTTTTAGAAGTTTTAGAAGTCTTAGAAGTTTTAGAAGTCTTAGAAGTTTTAGAAGTCTTAGAAGTCTTAGAAGTCTTAGAAGTCTTAGAAGTCTTAGAAGTCTTAGAAGTCTTAGAAGTCTTAGAAGTCTTAGAAGTCTTTCATGTTATGAGTAAAG
>Ga0208771_1001498_pt1 | contig 12265 bp, 13 predicted proteins | sample AntAceMetag02UKX_FD_184775 | JGI IMG/M metagenome (GOLD analysis project Ga0208771, IMG submission 184775) | Saline lake microbial communities from Ace Lake, Antarctica - Antarctic Ace Lake Metagenome 02UKX (SPAdes) (version 2) | ecosystem: Environmental > Aquatic > Non-marine Saline and...
CCTGTGCCAGCACAAACCCCACAAAAATCTTTTGTCAAGACCTTGCTACGCATGATAGCGTAGCAGGATGCTGGATAAATTTTCAGGAAACTTCAGTTTAGGAATTAATCTTTTATTTAATACTTCCTGTAAGTGAGTACCCCATCACTTTCAAGGGAGGGCTTTATTTCAAACAGTATTTATTATGAACGTCTGTTATTTTTCCTGTATTTTACCAATCTGGGCTTTGGTCTTTATTACCGAAACACCCCATAGTAAAAATCCATTGGGTTTGATTCTACATTAGCTTTCCCTGTTTTCATTCTTCGTAAAATAGAGTAGGATTGCACCGAAGTTCGAGAAGTACCTACGTAGGGATATAAATTGCTGGGCACCATAAAAAACATTGACAATCCAGCAACTATTTATTAGTTGCAAAACTAACTTTTTTCATGGTAGAGCTAAATGTCTAAAAAAGAGAAACTCTTGGCAAAACTTTGTTCGACCCCGGCACCTAAAGATTTTCCATGGAACGAACTTGTTGCGCTAATGAGTTGCTTTGGTTTTAAAAACGCATGTAGTGGGGGATCGCACTATATGTTTGAACATAAGAGTGGTTTTCGTTTTAGAATGTCCAAAACCCATCCATCAGGAATATTAAAAACTTATCAGGTTAGCGAGGCAAAAAAAGTACTTAAGCATATAGGGGTCATTTCATGAATAAACTTATCTACAAAGGTTATACAGGTGCGATTGAAGCGAGCATAGAAGATGCTTGTTTGCATGGTCAACTCCTTTTTATTAATGATACTATTACCTACGAAGGCAACACTGTCGATGATATCAAAACCTCTTTTAAGGAAGCGGTTGACCATTATTTAGCATATTGTGAGGAAACAGGGAAACCTGCCAACAAACCGTACAGCGGAACTTTCAATGTAAGAGTTGGGCAAGATCTTCACAGGAAAGCTGCTGAGGTTGCTTATCATCGCGGTATTAAACTTAATGATTTTGTTACTCAATCGATACATGCGGCAATAGAGCAAAATGGGGTTCTGAGAGTCGAACATACTCACAAACATAATTTTACTATGGTTAATAACCAACCATTAGCAACGGTTGTTGCTACTATGGAAGAACCGCTTACTTGGGAGTCGCTCCATGCAATCAACTGAGAAAAATCCGAATCTAATAGCCGATTTTTCACTTGTCGAAATGACAGAAATGCTTATCAAGACACAAGGGCTTCACGAAGGCCTTTATAATTTATCAGTTCAATTTCAAATAGGAATTGGTGCAGTAGGCCCTTCCCCTGAATCAATATATCCCGGAGCCATGATGGGGATATCACGCATTGGACTGTCGAAGACAGAGGAGGGGAAAAAAAATATTCACACAGTTAATGCAGCAGAAGTAAATCCAGCACCTAAAAAGCGTGTTAAAAAGACAAAAAAACGAGATTAAAAACAGGCCCAACAAGGCGTTTCCTGTTGACCCGCAAGGAGCGCGGGTTTAATTGCTTGTTGCCCCGATTATGTTTACAGTGATTGTAGCGGCACTAAGGAGTTCCCTCGCGTCAAGTAACCTTGGCGTTCTAATATACTTCCAAAAGTAATCTACAATAAACAATTCAATATAAGTTTTATTTGGTACAGGAAGGAGTCCTCGTCACGGGTTCTGATTTAATCGTTTTCTTATGGTCCCTTCGTTAACGCCTAATTGTTTTCCTATTTTTCTGAAAGAAAGCCCTTCTGACCTCATTATCCGTGCCTGCTCGTATATAGCCTCTGCTTTTGGTGGCCTGCCCAGGCGCTTGCCTTTACGTCTGGCGTTTGCCAAACCTGCAATGACTCTTTCTCTGATAATATCTTTTTCAAATTCAGCCACGGCACCTACAATTTGGAAGACAAGCTTGCCGGTCGGCGTTGATGTGTCCAAGTTGTTATCGTAAGACACAAAATCAATGCCACAACATCCCAGCTCGTCCAAAGTATTGATGAGATCTTTTAAAGATCGGCTCAATCGGTCCAGCTTCCAGACCAAGAGCACATCAAATTTTCTTTTCCGGGCTGCCTCCATCATATCCAAAAAAGCAGGACGGTTGGTGTTGGCTCCCGTAAAGCTTTGGTCGATGTATTCTTTGTAAATTGTCCAGCTGGATCCGGCTGCGAATTGTCGCAGCTCGCCGAGCTGCATATCCACTTTTTGCTTGTCCGTGGACACCCGGGCATAGATTGCGACGGTCTTTTTTTGTTTAGTCATAATTGAAGGGGAAAGGGTGCGGAAAAAACCCTCTCAAAAACGGCCTTTAAAAAGCTTTATTTTGTTGATGTTTTAAGTATACAAAAAACAGAGGAAAAAACAAATGTTTATTCCGCGAATAAACCCATTATTTATTAAAGTCGAGTTTTGGGAGGAAAGAGTTTGTGTGGCAGATTTCAACCCGTACTCGCTCATATGATCTTTTCTCCCGGTGGTGACCCAGATTTCTTGCTAAAGCATCTTCCCTTCAATAAATCAATGTATTGTGGTATGGATACTCATTTTTACCAATCAACTGGTAGGTGATCGTGACCGCTATCGCTGACTATCTCAAGAAAATTGAAAAAGCATACCGTGCCGGAAATGCTACTGAACATACCCACCGCCCCGCTCTGAAAGAGCTGATTGAAAGCTTTGCCACTGGAGTCACTGCCACCAATGAACCGCGCCGGGTCAAGTGCGGCGCTCCTGATTTTATCATTACCAAGGGACAATCACCACTTGGTTATATTGAGTGCAAGGATATTGGAAAATCGCTGGTCGAAATAGAACGCACTGACCAGTTGAAACGCTACCGGGAATCCCTGGGTAATCTCATCTTGACCGACTACCTGGAATTTCGCTGGTATGTTGGCGGGCAATATCGTTTAACCGTTCAGTTGGCAACAGTTGTAGACGGCAAGATTAAACCGGTCAAAAATGCTTCGACAGCCTTACAGGAATTGTTTGCCGCGTTTCTGTCCACCAGTATTCCCACCGTCAACTCACCCAAAGAACTGGCCGTTCGCATGGCGGCTCTGGCCAAACTCATTCGGGATATTATTCAGACCGCCTTTAACGAAGAAGACCTGACCGATGATGAATCCGATCCGCTGCATGATCAGCTTGAAGCCTTCCGCAAGGTTTTGATTCACGATCTCCAACCGGAACAGTTTGCGGATATGTACGCGCAAACCATCTGCTACGGTCTTTTTGCCGCCCGCTGCAATGCCTCTTCTCCGGAACGCTTCACGCGCAAGAATGCCGGATTTGATCTCCCCAAGACCAACCCCTTTCTGCGTAAGATGTTCGACTATATTGCCGGAGTAAACCTTGATGAGCGTATTGTCTGGGCCGTCGATGATCTTGCCGAACTCCTGTATCATACCGATATGGAAGCCATCCTCAAGGACTTTGGCAAACACACCAGACAGGAAGACCCGGTTGTCCACTTCTATGAATCATTTTTGGCTGCCTATGACCCCAAGACGCGCAAAGTGCGAGGTGTTTACTACACACCGGAACCGGTTGTCGCTTATATTGTCAGCAGCCTCGACCATATTTTGAAAAAAGACTTTAAACTCAAAGACGGCCTGGCCGATGCCACAAAAATCAAGATAGCCGGGGCAACCGGCAAAAAGAAAATAGATGTGCACAAAGTCCAGATACTCGATCCGGCTACCGGCACAGGCACATTTCTCTATGGCATTATTAACCATATCCACGATGCTTTTAAAGACGATAAAGGCATGTGGTCAAGTTATGTATCGCAACATCTTTTACCCCGGCTTTTCGGCTTTGAACTGCTCATGGCTCCGTATGCCGTCGCGCATATGAAGCTGGGCTTACAACTCAAAGAATCGGGCTATGATTTCCAATCATCCGAGCGTCTAAGGATTTATCTAACAAACACGCTGGAACAAGCTCACGCCATGACAGGTCTGCCGCTTTTCACCCAGTGGATCGCCGAAGAAGCCAATGCCGCAAGCGATATCAAGCAAGATGCTCCGGTAATGATTGTCTTGGGAAATCCGCCTTATTCAGGGCATTCAGCTAATACCGGCGCATGGATCAGTGGCCTGTTGCGGGGTATTGATAATCAAACCGGGCAAAAAACTGGCAACTACTTTGAAGTAGATGGGCAACCGCTAGGTGAGAAAAATCCCAAGTGGCTCAATGACGACTATGTAAAGTTTATCCGGTTTGCTCAATGGCGTATCGAACAAACCGGTTATGGTATCCTGGCCTTCATCAGCAATCACGGGTATCTGGACAATCCCACTTTTCGGGGCATGCGCCAAAGCCTCATGCAAACCTTTGATGATATTTATATCCTCGATCTACACGGCAACAGCAAGAAAAAGGAACGCTGCCCGGACGGTTCGGAAGATAAAAATGTTTTCGATATTCAACAGGGTGTTGCTATCGGCATTTTTATCAAACGGACAAACAGCAAGAAGGATTTAGCTACCGTGCGCCATGCTGAACTTTGGGGTAAACGGGAAATACGAGAGAAGGCCGATGATGGGAATAAACTTATCGGTGGCAAATATCACTGGCTGGCTGAGAATGATACGAAGACAACATCATGGTCACACCTGCAACCCCAAACCCCAATGTATCTTTTCACACCCCAGGACATTAAATTAAAATCTGAATATGAATCTTACTACAAGGTAGCAGAGATAATGCCTGTTAATGTTCTCGGTTTTCAAACACATAGAGATTCTTTTGCCATAGCTTTTGATAGGGATGCACTATTACAGCGCATTAAAGATATGCACGGCACCTCTTTGTCTGATGATAACCTGAAAGAAAAATATAGCCTGAAGGATAATCGAGACTGGCAGTTATCAAAAGCAAGGCAACAACTCAAAAATGATAAGAACTGGCAGTCGAGCTTAATTGATTGTCAATACAGACTATTTGATAGAAGGGCCTGCTATTTTAGTTATGTGGCAATGGATTATCCGAGGCGTGAGCTAATGGGTCACGTTGCACATAGAGATAATTTTTGTTTGGGTCTTGGAAGGCAAGGGATAGCTGTAAATGACGATATTTGGTCACTTGTCACCACATCAACATTACCGATTGATGCCAATATATTTAGACGTGGTGGCATAAATTTATTTCCCCTTTATCTTTATCCATCCGATGTTTCAGAAAATACTTCCTTTGAAAACATTACTGAAGGACGCAAACCTAATCTAGCACCAAAATTTATCGAAAGTATTGCTGCACAGTTGAATATAAAATTTATTTCTGACGGCAAGGGTGACCGAACAAAGACCTTTGGCCCAGAAGATATCTTCCACTATATGTATGGGGTCTTTCATTCACCAACCTACCGCAGCCGCTACGCCGAGTTTCTGAAAATTGATTTTCCTAGATTACCATTGACTTCAAGTCCTGAACTTTTCCGAAACCTCTGCGCTCTTGGGAGCGAACTGGTTGCCCTGCATCTGATGGAAAAGCAGGGAAAGAAAATTACAGGCTATCCTATCGCCGGTGACAGCAGTGTAGGAGCCGTTCGCTACACAGAGCCACAAGCCGACACCAAGGGGCGTGTTTGGATCAATACTGCTCAGTATTTTGAAGGTGTCCCTAAAGAGGTTTGGGAGTTCCATGTCGGAGGCTATCAGGTCTGCAACAAATGGCTTAAAGACCGCAAAGGCCGTAAACTCACCTATGATGATTTAACCCACTATCAGCAAATCGTTTCGGCGATGTCGGAAACCATCAGGCTTATGAAACGCATTGATGAGACAATCAATGATTCCGGCGGTTGGCCAATTAAATAGATAGGGGGTTGCGGTTGGTTGTAAGGCATTTTAGCCTTGTTCTAATTCAAAAGAGCATATCTTCTCCAGGATAAAAAAACCGCAGATCCACACTATCGTGAAGGATATGATTTTTGTGCCGCTTGGTTCAATAGGTGACCATGAATTGGAATATATCCGTTCGCATGCAAAGGCAGGAGATTATAAAGAATGAATCCTGCTAACTTTTGTATTAAAGTTGGCAAGTATTAAGCTCATAACAAAACAAGGGGTTATGAGTGATAAAAAAATGCTGGGGGACATTGAAGACTCCTTCCTGTACTGTTGTTTATCTGATTCGATCCGTCAATACATCATTTCAAATGGTATTCATTGTTAGCCGTTGCCATTTTTCCTATGTTTTACCAACTTGGGTTTTTGCTTTTTATTACCACAAAATACCCAATGGAAAAAATTTATTGGTGTTGATTTTACATTAGATTTTTCTGTGTTCATTTTTCGTAAAATAAAGTAGGCTTGCACGAGAATTCGGAAAATACCTAATAGGCATATTAATTATTATGCGTCAATGGAGATATTATGTCACACATTGAGTCGTTATTCTTGAATACGATTAAGGATCTTTCTTCGAAAATAGCCAGTCATGATGAATACAATATATTAGGGGCATCTGCGCTAATACGGAAATTATTCATCGATGACTTTCCTCTCGTTGATCAAGTTAACCGCACATACCGGTTAAAGCTGAAGTTTGAGATTTCAGAGTCTAATCCATTTATACCAGGGTTGCCTGAGCCGGTGTTCTGGTTAGTTCAAGACGGCCTTGACCCCAAGACATCAAGACCAGGTAACCCCCGAAAAGAAGTGAATCGAGATCAGTTATTTTCAACTATTTTGGCCATCGTTAATGGAAAGTCATACTCACTCCGAGACATTATTCTTTTTGAGGCGAACGTAATGGGGGCGGTGCATGCAGGGTCACCCAAGAAGGAGAAAGAGACAGTCCTCCAAGCTATAAACAGCACACTTGCAATTGGCGGCCACAGAGCATCTCTTAGGCAGCTACAGGCTATCGGGCGGGTCGTTCTCCGAGGATTGGAGCCTCTTCGGTTTGCCGTTGAAGCAACAAAGGGCACATAACATCGGCATTAAGGGCGACGGCAAAAAGCCACCGCGCCTTATGCCGGGCGTTAGCGGAATAAGATTATCAAGGATGTAATGAACGAGACTGAAAATACCCATTTGGCAAGAGAGCACCTTCTAAAGCACACTGATAAGCCAGTAATAATAACTACTTTGCAAGAAATTGCAGAAGAATCAGGGATAAGTGGTATAGAAGGATATCTTGGGGCCACACAAGAATGTGATGATCATATTATGGTGGCTCTAAATGCAAGCATGCCGGAATCTCAGGAAAGCACATTTGTTCATGAATTGTTGCACATAATGCTAGATTACGAGAAATTTCCGAATGTGGTAATTAATGAGCAGTTCGCAATCAAAAATCTACCGCAACAGCTATGTGCTCAGCTACCAAAATTGCGAGCGTATTTCTCTTCAAGCATCCATCATCCTGAAATCTTTATAAGGATGAAAAAGGAATATACGTTGAACATGGAAAACTATTTCAACAATCTTTTAGCTCAAAAGAAAAATAGATTCGCCAAAAAGAAAAACTTTAAAAGCAATGAGGAAGAAGTATTTTATAATCAACAAGACATTCTAGATGGATTGGAGTATTTCCATTACGGCGATGCACAGCGTGCAGAAATAATAACGATATTTAGAGAAACGTCAAACAGCGCTTACAATTCGTGTCTTGGGCTACATAGAGCAATCAGTAGAATCGGTATGCATAATCCAAATTCATGTTTTAAGTCAGCAGAAAAAATCAAGATGCATCTGGTGATATATGGAGAAAAAAGAAATATAGGGTTGCTAAATAATATGTGGAGTGCCCTTGATATAGTATAGGTCGAATCTGATAGGCGCTAACAAAAGCATCCCGGCGGACGGCTTACAACCGCCGCTGATGCCAATGTTCTACTACACTTCCAACGGTAATCCTTAGTAATCCCCTTTGATCGAAATCATTTGTTTGTAGGTGCAGGCAACAGCGAGAATGGGCCTGTCAAGAGCTCGTCGGAGCTGTTTCCCTCCATAGTCCCACCCTGTGAACACCTCCTAAGAAAGTATTAAATTGGGTATTTTGGCACAACGCCCCAAAAGGTATATTTTGAAGGTTAACCGCCTCAAGAATATTCTTTTTGCATGTCAAGATCCAAAAAGCCGCTCACGCCCCAAAGGTCACTTTTAAAAAAATAATTAGATTTCTCTTCTTATTTTGTTCATACACGAAAATACCAGTTTTCGTGTATAGATTTCCTTCATGGGTGGTAAAAGTCTCGTTACAGGCCATCCTGGGGCGTTAGGCACGGGAAAATAACACGGGTTCGCATGTAGATTCGTGTTATTAATTTCGGTTTGTCTTTTTAGTTTTTCTGAGGTTGATGATTTCAATTCCTTTCCGTTGATACAACTCAAAATGAGCATCTGTTGTAAAAATCCTGGGGCATCCGGCTATCAGGAAGGTTGACAGTATCAAAGAGTCTATCGCTGGTATGCCCGTACCGTGGGCAATATTAGCCGCCCGTTTGGCCGTTTCCCTGGTGACATCCATAACTATGGTTGATTTTTCAAGCAACGCAATGGTGTCTTCCCATTCCAGTATGTTTGTCTTGAGTGATTGGCGCCGTAATTCAAAGAGCGTCAGGATGGAAACTACAACATCGCATTCCTGAAAGGCATACAGGGCTGTTTTGTCACCCTCTTTGAGACAATAGAAAAACCCGGTGTCAGCTCCTATCAACTTCTGCTCTTTCTCTTTCAGCATGAACTTCCTCCCAGTTTCCTAAATCGCATTTCTTTAACAACCCGATGAATTCAGCTTTGGCGTTTGATTGTTCATTGACATGTAAATACTTTCCAATCGCCTCAGAAATAACACCCGAGACCGATCGTTTTCTTGCCTTCGCCTCGGCCCGAAGGTGAGCCAATACATCGGCTGACAAGTAAAAAGAGACTGCCGGCATGTTTTTGTACCTCCCTGTATATACTTTTTCAATAAAAATATCATATAATGACATTATATGACAAGTAAAAAATATACGAACAATCACCGCAGGTAATGCTCCGTTATATCCGCCCGTTCGTGCCCCATATCCCAGCTGGTATGGGAGATGACCTGATCGTATGTTAAACCTGCCTCCTGCAGCTCAGTAACCCGCTCTCGGGCGTAATTCCATCGGAGGCCATGACTACCTGTGTATTCCTGGTTAGATTGTCCTGCTGCCCGTTCCAGGACAGCCCTATAGGAATTACTGTTTTTGACCCGGAACTCTCCATGCTCAGAGATATACGATTCGAGCCGATCATATGTTCCCGGGGATACGGAAATCATCCGGCCCTTGTTGCCTTTCGTATCATTCGGAGCCAAGCGGATCAAGCCGATCGGTTTGCCGGTGTTCCGATCAATCCCGCGTCCGGACAGTTGGTCTTGGTCTATTTTGGATGCTTCATATAGGCGGGCTCCGGCTTCATGCTGTATTGAAGCAGCCAGTTTGTGGTTGTTATTGGCTATCTTTTCGATAAGTGTGTTCGGATGCGCGTAGGCACGGGTGCCTTGGAATCGCTCGAGTGTCTGCGACGCCTCTTGGCGGGCGCTTGTCATATCCGAGCGGAAATCGTAGTGCTTTCCTGAAACAGTATTCTTGGCGAACTTATTTAGAGCATTCTCAAATTTTCCCAACGCGGCTGCTTCCTTCTGAAAAGTCGAAAATTTCACGCCGGCAGAAATGCGGGTCTTAAGAAAAGCCTTAATATGATCACCTGTCAAATTTTCGAGATTGTGAACGCCTTCTTCGGCCCGGGCAAAGTGGCCGAATTGATGCCAAACATCCTTGTACGTTTTGGCAGTCCTGTATGAGTAAACATCGAGGTTTTTGCCGAGATCGGCCGATGTTCTGGCCCCCATTTCCTCCCGGGCTATAGCTTTTTCGATATGTTTGGAGATGCCCGGCCGAAAGATTTCAGATTTCAGGAAAATCTGATTAACCTGGTAATTGATAGATCCTCGCATTATATATTCCTTTGGTAAGCCAAACCTGCTTATTCCATATCAACGGCAATAACCAACACCCCCCAAATCCATGGCCATCAATTAGGTCAAACCTAAAAGAATAGGGTGAAACTACGATCATGCAGTGTTAACGGAGCAATAATCTAACAACACCCCCCAAATCCATGGTCATCAATTAGGTTAAAAAAAGACCTAAGAGAATAGGGTGAAACTACGATTATTAAGTGTTAAGCGACCACAAAAAAACTATATGGCTACATCACTGTAGCTAATATCAGTTCTCAGTGCTGATATTACAAAGGGTGAAAAGGAGAGGGTCTACCCTCGAACCGTTCATATACACCTCTGGGTCTCTTCAAAAGAACCGGGATCTTCCGGGAATTGTTGCGACCTTCCTGGGAATCGGGGTAACCGATTCATACTGGGATTTTTGCACTGCAAGTGCAAAAAAAGAAAGTACTACGAGTCGAGTTAAAGAAAGAAAATTATAAGTTCAGTAGCTAGTAATTTATACCTAATTTTCGAAATGTCAAGAAGAGAATTCTTCCGTGTCTGAATTCAACCCTGTTTCGGCACGCCGAAACAGGGTTAGGGTAAAGTGATGTAACTATCGGTTATTAAGATATTTATGTATGGTTTTCTTGATTCTCCGTCAAGAAAAAATTCTTGACGGAGAATCAAATAGGTGATATTTTTTTCATAAATGAAAAGAATACATATTTAGAGGCATCTGACATGAAAAAAGTTACTGAGAAACAAAAGCACAAATTACTTGGTTGGTTTTCGCAACAGCCAGCATCAGTCATTACAGAAATTCTCGAATCGGCTAGCCAAAATTTTTACAAGATCCGGGAGCGCATGCCGGCCAATGCCTCCCGCGAAACGATTCGATATGCGGCTTTTGTAAATGCAGTTAAAGATTCTTATAACGTGGAATATAGCGTGAGAATGAAAAATCCCGACCACGATTTAGAAAAAATTATTAACAACCAGACAGAAAAAATTAAACATTTTTCGGAGCGGCGAGAAGAGAAGTTAGCCCGCAAACGAAAATCAAAAAAACGGGATCTTATATTGCGGCATTCCCCGGATATTGTTTTGATGAGAAATCAAGGATTGTCATACACAGCAATCGCAGAGTACCTGGGACGATACAAACTCAATGTTCACCCTAGCTACATCCAAAAATTAGCAAAGGAGTATTTTGATGAGTCAGACTAACATGATTACGAATGAGGGTACAAAGTGTTATTGCCTTGGAAAAGAATTCGAGTTGTGGGTACAAAAACGAATTGAAAAATACGATTCTCCATCATCGAGCGGGTTTACAGAACGGGAAATCCGGCCAGTGTTTCAGTTTATGACGTTTCACGGTCATTCCGTAACGGAAGACTACCTGGCTGTTATTGATTTCGTAGAGATTTTGCGTGGGTTTTCGGGAAATCGTATGTTAACAAAAAAGGAATATCCTGTACCGGATATAGAGAACGCAAAGTTGCTATGTACTACCCGACCAACCGAAGGCAGTGTGTTTTTCTATATTCGATCAACATGGTCAAAAAAGGATCATGTATTACTCGACAAAATTGAATGTTCCCAACTGGCTGCAAAAACAAACAAGATCATTAATTCATGCGCATTTCCCTATGATCCCATTAGTTAAGTTTTGCCATTTTTCTAATAGAGACTTGGCATAAAACTGAGGCCTATTTTTTCCAATTTATTGCAAAATCGTCGCTAACGCTTATATTTTACTCGTTTGGGATTATAAGAGATCCATTTCCTAACATGGTAAAGCCCTTTTATCCTGAAAATGACTGGCCCGGCTTCAAGCTTCACTCTCTCCCAATCATTCTTCAAGAGCAGTGTTATTCGCTGCGAGAACTCCTCCGCCAGTTCAAGTTCTTGCCCCTCTCCGGGCACCTTTATACACGCCACTATACCATTGTCATCGTCATCCTCCGGATTCAAAATTGCTCTGAATTCCGCCCGCAGCCTATTTAAGCCCTGTTCATCTCTTGTAATCAACGCATCGTGAACAGCAAGAGCTTTATTCCGAACCTTTTCCCTCCAAGCTCGGCGGTCCTGTGTAATATTCTCTATGCTAATACGTTTCTGCGTTGTCCATAAAGCAACAACCGCCGCGACGATGGCTGCAATTACTGAAGATGTAAGTACTATCTCAATCATCTGAATGGCCGACTAGATCCCTTAATCAATCCTACCTAAGTTCCAACGTATAATCAGCACCAAACTTACTCTTGATCCAATCCTCGATTTTACCAAGAGCATCCTCTTCGGTGGAGGCATAGCATTGTTTTAGTTGAAACTTTAGGGAGCCAAGTTG
>Ga0208771_1001499_pt1 | contig 12254 bp, 9 predicted proteins | sample AntAceMetag02UKX_FD_184775 | JGI IMG/M metagenome (GOLD analysis project Ga0208771, IMG submission 184775) | Saline lake microbial communities from Ace Lake, Antarctica - Antarctic Ace Lake Metagenome 02UKX (SPAdes) (version 2) | ecosystem: Environmental > Aquatic > Non-marine Saline and Alkaline...
AGAGAAGGTGCACCGTCTCGTTTGCCTGCGGAAAAACAAAACCACGCGTGTCGTCATTCATGTCCTTGCAGATGGCAAACCCAATGAGATCGTGTTCAACCTCGGCAACGAAACCGGCCCATTCGGGAAGACCCAACCTTTCCCGTATCCAATCAATTCCCTCTTTGGCATCGAGCCCTCGCCACAGTGTTGTAGAGACAGGTTCAAAGAGCTGCGACAGCTCCACCACCGCCTCTGCGTCATCTACTGTCATCTTGCGAATCTCATAGAATGTCTCAGTCATATCTTGATCCGCCTTCTCTACTCGCAATATTGCGCTTCTACATTAGACAACCTGTAACCTGGAATGTCAAGTCGTCCCGTTGTTGTTCGATTCAAACGTACTTGACAAACAGCCAGTTTCGTGTTATATAGTACGTAATGTATTGCGTGATATATTACAGCGCTGAGGTGATTACGTGAGCTCTACTGGTGAGAGAACAGTGCGTCAAACTGGCTCTAGTGAACGGCTTTCCTTAGCACACCAGGTCTTTCGATCGATTCGAAATGAGATTATCACCTGGCAGATTCCATCGGACACAGTTCTGGTGGAGGCACGTCTTGCAGAGCAGTACAAGGTGAGCAAGACTCCTGTCCGCGAAGCGCTAGCCCTTCTAAATCAAGAAGGGTTGGTTGAGGTCATTCCGCGTGTAGGATACCGAGTCTCTTCGATAAGCGTTCAAGACGTGCATGAAATCTTTGACCTACGTGTTGTACTTGAGGGCGAAGCAGCCACTCTTGCCGTGCAACGTGCAAGCGAGATCGAGCTGGAGGCGGTGCAAAAGGCAGATGAGGCGTGGGCGAACCGCTTGAATCAAGAGGACCTCTCCGCACAAGAATATCTCCATTTTCATGATGCGTTTCATCTTCATATAGCTGAACTCTCAGGCAACTCAAGACTTGCCAACTTCATAGGCCTCCTGCTGCGCGATAGCACTCGATTGCGTATGAGGGATCCACTGATGAGCGCTCAAGGATTGAACGAAGAGCAAGAAGATAGCAGGTGCATTGTACGTGCGTTGGTTGATCGAGACTCAGCAGAAGCAACACGGCTCATGCAGGAGCATATTATGGCATCCAAGGAGCGTATTCTGTGGCAGATCATACAACAAGGGGAGAAGCGAATCCGGATCAAGTGATTTATTAGAACACGGCATTGGTTAACCAAGGAGGATAGGTGCAACAACACGATAGCGATGTACTAGTAATCGGCAGCGGTGGTGCAGGCATGCGTGCAGCAATCGAAGCCGTGAAGACAGCTTCGGTGACTGTAGTAAGCAAGGGACCGTTAGGTAGAAGCGGGGCGACCGTCCTCTCAGGCGCTGATATCATGGCCGACGGAGGTAGCCTACACCGTCTTGGGTATTCAGATAAGCCGGGTGATAGCCCGGAGGCATGGACACAGGACATCCTCGTTGAAGGTTTCTGGCTAAACGACGAGAACCTTGTTGACATGTATACCCGCAACGCCGGGGCGTGCGTTGAGGAATTACTGGGATGGGGAATGAAGGTTCGCGGCACAGAGGAACGCGCTCTTATCACCACAGGGATGTCAATCTGTGCTGCGTTGCGCAGCGGTCTTGCCCAGGAAGCGAGCCACGCAGTCACTCGTGTTGAAGGAGTGACAATCTTTGAGCTAGTCGTTAGCCACGGTCGCGTTGTCGGAGCGCTGGGAATAGACTTCGCGACCGGCGACTATGTCGTCTTTCGCGCAAAAACCGTCATCCTGGCGACAGGCGGATGGCACCAAGCATACCGATTTAACGCGGGGGCTGATGAACTCACCGGAGATGGTCAAGCGATGGCTTATCGAGCAGGGGCAGAGCTCGTAGATATGGAAATGGTCACCTTTGCTCCCAACATTCTCCTCGCGCCACCAGCCCATCGAGGGAGTCTATGGTTCTATGTGCTTCCCGGCACACTGTTGAATCGCAATGGAGATGCCTTTATGAACTGGGAGGATCCTAATGTGGCTAAGCTTGCCCTTACCAGTGAATGGAACAAACTCCTCTTCTCCAAGGCATCGATACGTGAGGTTCGCGAAGGGCGTGGGGGACCGCTTGGTGGAGTCTACTTCTCCATGAAACACTTGCCGGAGAACCTGTTTGATGCCCTGGAAGAAGACTACCCAGGGTGGCGCTTTCAAGGGGATGATTTCTCGGGATTGATGAGCAAGATGCGTGATGGATACGCAGCCGAGGTCGGCCCAGCCGCCGAATACTTTGAGGGCGGAATCCGCATTAGCGAGCGTTGTGAAACATCGATTCCCGGCTTATATGCAGCGGGGGAGTGTAGCGGCGGTCTGTTTGGAGCCAATCGCGTGGCAGCGGCAACGACAGAAATGGTCGTTGAGGGGATGATTGCGGGGCGTGAAGCGGCACAAGCAGCATTAGGATTGGAGATCTTCCCCTTTAGTGAGGCGAAGCTTGTAGAGATGATTGATGAACAGGAACAGGTGATTACTCGAAAGACAGAAGAGGTGTCAGTCTTCGAACTGCGACGACGCCTCCGAGACATCTCTTACGATAAGGTGGGAGTGCTGCGAGATGCCGATACCCTCACTGCGGCGGCTGCCGAGCTGGAAGAGATCCGGGAGACGAGCAAACGGCTCTCGTTGACCACAAAACGTCGTGATCACAACCGAGAATGGACTGAGGCCGTTGAGCTGCGCAATATGTTGCAGTGCGTTCATCTCTCAGCTCTCTCTGCGCTTGAACGTACAGAGAGCCGCGGCGTACATGTACGAGAGGATCATCCGTATGTCGACAATGAAAACTGGCGCAGGCATCTTGTCGTAGAAAAAAGGGAGAATCATGCTGCATTTGTCTCTATTCCCGTGGTATCGAAAACAGTGCTCCCTCTGACACGTGTTCCCTATGAGGAAGCGATTGTGCGTGCGGCAGAGAGCCTCGTTGGCCGCCAGGAGGAGGAGAGATGAGCGAAAAGACAATCACAGTTGCAATTAGATCTTGCAGCATCGATGGAACAAGGAACTACCGAGAATACGTTGTCCCCCTTGATGGGAAGACAAATGTATTGAATGCCTTGGAGTATGTGCACGAACACCTCGATCCGACTGTTTCCTATCAAAGCTCCTGTCGACGGGGAGTGTGTGGTGCCTGCCTGATGACAATTAATGGCAAGAAACGACTGGCTTGCGAAACGATTGTTGCAGATGGGATGAAGATAGATCCGCTTAGCGAAGGAACATAGAGATAATGAACAATAAACAGGATTTGATTCCTTGTACTGAAGCAGCTCATGAAATTGAGCTTGTTAGCCGTCGTCTTGGCCTTCTTCACCTGGCCTTCGCACGCGCTTTGGTAGACGAGCTTGGTGAAAAGAGCGGGAAGCGACTCATTCTTAAGGCAATCAAGAACTACGGTATCATGGTTGGAAGTGAGGTGAAAGCAGCGGTAGAGGAGCAGGGACTAGCTCTTACCCCCGAGAATTACGGAATTGGAAAGAGCCGGAGCTTGCCGACTTTGGGTATGCACTCGGGAAGTGAGGAAGTAGAAGTAGCAGGCAAGAAGCGTTTGCGTGCACATGGTTGCGTGATGGCCCAGGTATGGAAAGAGCACGACGAAGACAAGCTTGGCAGACTCTATTGCTACGTAGATCCAGCAAAGTACATGGCGTATAACCCTGACTTCAAACTAGCTCACATTAAGGCAATTCCTGATGGCGACGAGTGTTGTGAGTTTTGTGTGGAGCGTACGACTGCCAAAGAACGAGAGGACTTTGCATCTGATAACGAGGACTGGTCGTATATCGATCAATGTCACGGCGAATAGGATGTTCGGTAGATCCAGGTTTGGAGAGGTCGAAGGGTCTTGCGTCTCTCCGGTGGCCCCCTTGGATTTCGCGGTGTCTGTATTTCCTTGGGGCCCGCTTGTTACTGCAATATGAGATAAGGAGGAATAGGTGGAGACAGTAAAGACTATTTGTCAGAGCTGTTACTTCTATTGTGGGCTCGATGTGACTCGTGATGACAATGGATGCATTGTGGGCATTGAGGGAATGAAGGAGCACCCGGTCAATCGCGGGACGATCTGCCCAAAGGGAATTGCCTCACAACAACTAGTCACGGACCCGCGTCGTCTGACTCACCCGCTGCGTCGCGTTGGACCCCGAGGGAGTGGAGACTGGGAAGAGATCTCCTGGGATGAGGCGTTGGACATCCTAGCAAAACAGATAGAGAAGGCACGAGATGAATACGGGCCTGAAGCGTTCGCCTACCACCGCGGCCACGCTCCTGGTTGGGTAACGACGATGAACTATGTTACCCGATTTATGAACACGTTTGGCTCGCCGAACGTTCTCACCCATGCGCACCTCTGTTTCACTCCGCGAGCGATTGCTCACGTTGCTACCTACGGGGCAGTCCCGGAGCCTGATTTCGACCGTGCAAAGTGCATCCTCTTATGGGGGTTCAACCCGGTCAATACATCACTCACCAACTACGCTCGACGCATTATGGATGCCAAGGCACGTGGTGCGAAACTGATCGTGGTCGATCCCCGCTTTACCAAGACAGCGGCCAAAGCCGACCTGTGGCTGCAACCGCAGCCAGGGACGGACCTCCCACTTGCGTTAGGGATGAGCAAGGTGATCGTAGAGGAAGGTCTGTATGATAAGGAGTTTGTGCGCGATTGGACGGTGGGGTTTGAAGAACTAAGGGACTACTTGGCGACAATAAATCTCCATGAGGTGGCACGGATTACGGGTGTCTCTATCGAGCGGTTTTCTTATGCAGCTAGGATGTTCGCTGAAAACGTTCCGGCTGTGATGAAAGAAGGAAATGGACTTGATCAACACTCGAACGTCTCGCAGACTGTACGCGCGATCTGTCTTATCCCCTCGCTGACGGGCAGCCTAAACATTGAGGGCGGAGATCAGCTCATGCCTGCATTGCCATTTGCCGATGTGCAGGCACGTGGTGCGATCACGAAAGACTGGGAGAAACGCTCAATCTCGACGCACCCGCTGTACTTCCGCCAAGGGAACTCGCTACATGATGAGGAACTATTTGCGGCACTGGAGAGTGGCAAGCCATATCCGATCCAGACACTCATTGTTCAGGGAGGTGCGCTTCTGGCGGCGAACTCCAACACGGAACGGACAAGGCGTCTTCTCGACAAGATTGATTTCATTGCGGTGCACGACCTTTACATGACAGCAACCGCCGAGATCGCTGATCTGGTGCTACCTGCGGCGAGCTTTCTCGAACGCGACCTTCTCCTCTATTACCGCTATCGACCAAGCACACGCATGAACCTGATCTGTTTGCAACAGCAAGTTGTGAAACCTGTGGGGGAGAGTCGCTCCGATCTCGATCTGATCTTTGCTTTGGGTCGCAGGCTTGGGATGAACGAGGCCTTCCCATGGAAGAGTGCGGAGGAGGCGTTCGATTGGGAACTTGCCCCGCTTGGGATCACGGTCGATTACCTTCGTAGTCATCCCGAAGGGTACATCAAGCACTACGCTCCGGAAGAGCTCTACCGTACGCACGGTCACACCGGGTTTCCCACGCGGTCGAAAAAGGTCGAGCTCTACGCCTCACGCTTCGAAGAGTTCGGCTACGACCCGCTACCACAGATCGAAACACTTCCTCCCTCCCTGCAGGCAAGCGAGGAGTACCCACTCTTGTGTGGGACGAGTCTTAAGCTTGGCATCCACACTCACACGGAGTTTCACACTCTTCCGTGGATCGCTGAGATCGAGCCTGCTCCTTTCCTCGAGATTCACCCCCACAAGGCGGAAAGCTTGGGAGTAAAGGACAGCGATCGAGTCTGGGTCGAGTCCGCAGCGGGGCGCGTTCCTGCGCTTGCCCGGTTGAGTGAGGCGGTTGATGAGAATGTGGTTATGCTTGCCTACGGATATGGACAAGCATACGCTAAGAGCGACTGGTGCTCATCGAACGATCTCACTCCGTATCTCGACTCCGATCCGATCTCTGGGTCGACAAGTAATCGGCGGGTGCCTGTGCGCATTGTGCGGGAGACAGAGAAGAGGGGAAGCGACAAGAGTGGAAGGGACAAGAGTGGGAAATTGGCGCTTATTGCCAACACGGATCGTTGCGTGGGTTGCTATACGTGTGAGGTCGCATGCGCACAGGAGCACAGCAATACGCGCATACATGTAAACATCCTTGGCCCAGTGAAGTGTAGTGAGGGAGAGATGAAGATGGATGCGGTCCCGCTTGCAACCGAGGAGTGTGATCTCTGTAAAGCTAGGCTTGAACGCGGAGTTGATCCGGCATGTGTCTGTGCCTGCCCAACAAAGGCCCTCTTGGTATCTCCTCTTGCCAAGACTATAGAATTGCTTCGGGAAGGTAACTACCAGCTCTGCGCGCTCCGCACAGTTGGCGATTTTACAAAGGAGAAAAAATGACGAAAAGAGCACATGAAATGCACAAGAAAGCATGGGAAACGTTGATCAGACAAGCAAAGGGTGACCCGTACGCAAGGTACGCTCTCTATGCCAGTCGAACGCTCGCGGTGCGACACCCCGAAGCCTATCTTATCGGCGATAACTGGTTTTACGAGGGAGCCCGGTCGATTAAAGGATTTAAGGAATCCTACGACGAACCAACTGCACTCGGTTGGTGTCACATGAAGTACGGGAGTGACTTCTTCCAGAAGAGAGAGGGGTATGAAGGGATTGAGGATGGACATTCACTCTCGTTTGCCGCTTTGCAGCTTGATAAGTATCGCCTTACCGAGGCACGCCGAATCTATCCAGAGCCATTTTTTCCGTTTCTCGACCAGCGCCTTGGCCCCCTTCCACTCACTCTCAAGACAGAGGGGAGAGTCGTCACCGGATTAGAGCTGGCGGAAATCACCTACTTCCAGGCGAAGGAAGCGGGGACGGACCTACAACAGTTGTTCCTTGTCTACTGTGATAACGAAGACGCCTACCTCCTGCAGGAAGAAAAACTTATCTCAATTCGCACGGGCAATCCAGTTCTCTCCATAGAGGGAAATCCGGTATTGATCTTCAACGAGAGCGCTGTCTGGTATCCGCTTATGGAACGGGACGACCGCGGGGCGAGTGCACCATTAGCGGAGGCGGTAAAACGCCTCGCAACGGGCGAGTCCGCCCCGGCAGGAGAGGAGTGGGAACACTCACTAATCGCCTCTCTCAAAGCGGTTACTTCGCTTGACAGTTTGGATCAGCTTCACATGGCAGCACTCGCTTCTGTGCGCGCCGGCGGGTGGCGGTTCCATCCCTATGCCGAAGCATGGAAGTCTTTTGTTCCTGAAGAGGACCTCGATATCGATATCTCAAGGAGGCTAGGACTTATCCGCGAATTCGACCGGCTTGCAAACTCAATCAGCCCTGCGACGGCCTATCTTTCTGAAATAGCAGGCGGGGAGGGATCACTGGAAGAGAGGATGAGACGTCTTAGCCATGAATACCTCCTAAATACCGCTGTTGTGAGAGAAGAAGAAGCACACGGATGGAAGAACGCATGGCGGTTGGAGTCGTGGGGACACTTGTGGCCATGCGGCCTGATGGAGCATACGATTGATGACGCGTTTCGCTCGCGTACAGGCCACTGCGTCAGCCAAGCACACATGATTGCCGCCGTCCTGGAGATGTCCGAAGTTCCTCACGTCGTGGTCAATTTCGACCGCGGCGGTGTGAGGGAAGGCGTGAATCACCACTTCGTGCTCTCCAAGGACGGAAGTTTCCTGTTCGACGATGGAATTGTCAATTTCCGCGGGATCGATGCGGAGACTGAGGACTACGGACCGCTCCTATCATTCTCTATCGCCGGAGAGTGGGCATCTACAGTGGGGGATAAGCTATATGGAAACATCTCCTCCGCTCGTGTGAAAGAGTGGATTGAAGAGATTAACAAAGCATTGTCCAACCGGTTCGGCTTGCACTTCTATATCGATCAGAAAGAAGAAGTGATAGCCGATGAAAAAGGGTTTCAACAAACTCTAGAAACAGGCGAGATTGAGCAGGTCCTTCTTCCCTAGTTTCCACTAAGGACTTACCTTGTCACCAAGGAGGTGATTCGAGAGTCATCAAGAAACACTAGCGACTTATGGATGCACCTGGATAGCATGTGCAGTTAACGCAGAATCTAGAATAGCAGGAGGATGTCTATGACAAAGAGAAGATTGTTCGTTCTGGTGGTCTTGCTTGTCGGATTGATCAGCAGTCTGGGGATGGCTCAGACAATTAACAATCCGGATACCTTCATTGAGGCAACACTCAATTCAGTGGAGACACTTGATATGCAGTTTATGCTAAGCTCGGCAACAATGGCAAACTCTTACAATGTATACGATTCATTGCTCTATCACCCCGCTGGGAACCTGGAGATGCTTATCCCTGGAATAGCATCTGTAGTCCCCACCATAGATAATGGGCTTATTACTGAGGCCTCCGACGGGACGACATACATTTCTTTCCCCATTCGCGATGGAGTCAAATTCCACAATGGGAGCATTCTTAGCGGTGATGATGTCGTTTACACGTTCAAGCGTGGTCTATTGGTGGGTGCCCAGGCAACAAACTACCTAGTTTTGCCAAGCATACTACTTGGGGCGAACTCATTCAGCGATCTGGTTGATGACATTGGCTACGATGCCGCCTATGCAGTCCTGGATGGAATGGTTACTACAGACGGACATACTGTAACATTCAAGCTTCCTGAACCTTTCGTGCCGTTTCTTGGATTAATGTCCGACGGTGGAAACATTTGCGGAATTTTGAACGAAGCTTGGTGTATTGAACAAGGATGCTGGCCGGGAACGAAAGAGACCGGGCAGGATTACATGAGCCAGACAATGGAAGATGATCCGCTCTTCGACAAGATGATGGGCACTGGCCCATTCAAGTTTATCTCCTGGGAGCCGATGGAACGCGTGGTTTACGAAGGTTTCTCCGAGTACTGGCAGGGAGCCCCACGTCTGAAGAGGGTGATCCGCAAGATAGTTCCCGATAGACAGACCGCTATTCTTCTTCTTAAGAATGGAGACGTTGACTTCACCGAGCTTGGCGTTTCTGATCTAGGCCAAGTTGAGGGTGCAACGGGTGTGACAGTCCTATCGAATCTTCCGTCTACGTGGATGATGAAGATCAATTTCGTCCAGTATATCGCGGAGGGGAGCAGTTGTTTGGGCAACGGAGTATTAGGAGAAAAGGGAATCCCAACGGACTTTTTCTCTGACATAAACGTACGTAAGGCGTTCGAGTACTCCTTCGATTGGGATACGTTCATCAACGAAGTATTCCTAGGAGCGGCCCTTAGGCCTTACGGACCGGTACTGATAGGCTTCCCAACAGCTAATCCAGACAATCCACAGTACTATCTGGATGCAAACAAGGCGACCGAGTACTTCAAGCAAGCATGGGGTGGCGAGCTGTGGGAGAACGGATTCTCGTTTACGGTTCCTTACTCCAGCGGATCCACTCATCGGCAGCGAGCGCTCGAGATTCTAAAGATGCACATCGAGTCACTGAATCCGAAGTTTCATATGGAACTGGCTTCGCTTCCTTGGGCGGCCTATGTCGGCGCGATCAAGAACACCCAGCTTCCACTAACCCTATTCGGAATGCTTCCGGACGTTTTCGATCCGTACCTACCGCTCTTCGAGCACATGCACTCGGCAGGAGGTTATGCCCAATGGAATGGATATATAGATCTCGCGAAGAGTGAGTTCGATCCGTTGATTGACGAATTGGGAAGCAACTACGATCAAGAGCGACGCAAAGAGCTGTCCTACGAGCTACAGCAGCTCGATTATGATTACGCGCTCGCAATCTGGCATTTCCAAGCAGTGCAGCATGTGGCAATGCGCGATTACCTACGTGGGTATTACACTGGAGCGTTCCCGGCTAATCTTGACTTCTCTGCTCTATACAAGGCTTACGAATAGAGTCTAGAGACAAAAAAGTTGTATTATCGATAAGGCTCGGGTGGGAAGATGGTTTTCCTGCCCGAGTATCTGAAAAACAAGGAGACAAATGGCACGTTACATTCTGAAGCGACTGGCGATCCTACCTGTAATCCTGCTCATTCTGTCGGCATTGATCTTTTCTCTTGTGATGTTTCTCAATCCCTATGAACGACTGGCTGTTTTCATCCCTAACGCGGATGCTGTGGGTTCCTCAATACCGTTCGATGAATTGGTGGCTCGCTACGGGCTCGATAAGCCATTCTACGTGCAGTACTACGAGTGGTTAGGCCGAATTGCACATGGAAACCTCGGTTGGTCTCCATCCGCGCGAATGCCTGTTGCTAAGGCCATAGCTCGCTACTTCCCAGCTACCGTGGAGCTGATGCTCCTCGGAGGAGTGATTATCTTCTTTGGGGGAATCTTCCTAGGTACGTACGCCGCGACGCATCACAATCAGACGTCTGATCAAGTTGCGCGCGTGGGAACAATCATAGGGGTCTCACTACCAGAGTTTATCTTCGGTCTTGTGCTCCTGGTAGTATTCTATGCTTGGCTGGGGTGGTTTCCCCCTGGGCGACTTAGTTCCTGGGCGGAGGATGTCGTCTATCTATCAGGGTTTAGACGCTATACCGGGATGAATCTGCTGGATTCGGCCTTGAATTGGCGATGGGACGTATTTGTCGACGCGCTGCGCCATCTCATTTTACCGGCGATCGCTTACTCAATTGGGATGCTCTCCATTGTGCTTCGCATGATGCGCTCGTCCCTTCTTGAGACACTGCAGACAGATTACGTAACAACCGCGCGAGCCAAGGGACTCTTGGAGAAGGTAGTAATCAAGAAACACGCGCGCCGCAATGCTCTCTTGCCAGTAGTTACACTAACAGGTTCAATTGTAGCTAAGATGCTCGGTGGCGCAGTGATCGTGGAGACCGTATTCAACTACCGAGGAATGGGGATGTTCATCGTTACGGCAGCACAGGGTCTCGATTTCTCCGCTATTCTAGGTTTTGCTCTATTAGTTGGGTTAATCATCATACTGACCAACTTAATTGTTGATATCCTGTATACGATTCTCGATCCTACAGTCATCTTGGAGTGATTTAGTATGGACACCCTATTACGAATTATAAAGAACCCACTTGGCCTTGTAGGCCTCTTGCTAGTTATCTTCTGGGCCGTGATCGCAATTCTTGCACCGGTGATCTCGCCTCCGCAAAATCAGCGTAGTCCGTACACTATCTCACGCATTGGATTCTCCTCGCTCCCAAAAGCACCATCGGACAAGGCACCATTTGGGACAACAAGTGGAGGGTACGATATCCTCTATGGAGTCGTCTGGGGGAGTCGGACCGCCTTTCGTGTTGGTCTAATAGTAGTGCTGGCAACCACGTTGATCGGCGTGCTCGTCGGCGGATTGGGCGCATTCGCGGGTGGAATAGTCGATGAAGTGGTGATGCGCATTACCGACCTCTTCATGTGTTTTCCTTTCATGATAGCTGTGATCGTGATGAGTATCGTCCTTGGGAAGGGGCTCGACAAGGTGATTCTTGCCCTCATTGTCTTTGGCTGGCGTCGTTATGCACGCATCATGAGAAGTGAGGTCCTGTCCGTCAAGAAACGTGATTATGTCAGTGCAGCCGAGAGTCTAGGCGCGAGCAAGTTGCGCATCTTCTTCTCGCATATTCTTCCAAATTCGATCTTTCCGGTATTCGTTCTTGGCTCACTTGACATTGGAACCATGGTCCTTATTGCAGCATCATTGAGTTTCATTGGTGTTGGAGCAGAGCCTGGCTACGCCGACTGGGGACAGATGATTAACTTCTCACGCAACTGGCTTCTAGGAACTGTTGATAACCCGTTTCAGTACTGGTATACCTATGTCTATCCCTCGATCGCCATCCTCACATTTGTTCTTGGCTGGACACTTCTTGGCGACACCCTACGAGACGTCCTCGATCCGCGAATGCGCAAAGTTAAGTAATTAACAAAACAGGAGAATAGTGCAATGACCGACCACAACGCCATCCATCGTCAAGAAGACTCGCTTGTCATTGATGCCCATACCCACCTGGGACTGGAGGAGTTTATCGTCTCCAAGATCCCTGAAGAGAAGCTCAAACTCCCGGCGTTCCAGGAGAGGCAGGAACATCGGGTGGATACGTTAGTGTCAGCAATGGACCGGAATGCCGTGAGCCGTGCGGTATCTTTCCCATTCCCTCTCGCTGAGATCGATCCAATTCTTGCCAATCAATACGTTTTAGACTCATACCGGGCTTATCCTGCACGAATTAT
>Ga0208771_1001501_pt1 | contig 12251 bp, 10 predicted proteins | sample AntAceMetag02UKX_FD_184775 | JGI IMG/M metagenome (GOLD analysis project Ga0208771, IMG submission 184775) | Saline lake microbial communities from Ace Lake, Antarctica - Antarctic Ace Lake Metagenome 02UKX (SPAdes) (version 2) | ecosystem: Environmental > Aquatic > Non-marine Saline and...
CAGTGCCGAGGCAGCGGTCAGATTATTACCAATCCGTGCAAGAAGTGCAGAGGCACGGGGCACGTTCCCAAGAAGCGGACCGTCAGCGTGAAGATTCCCCGCGGCGTTCATGAGGGACAGGGGATACGGATTACCGGCGAAGGCGAACCCGGACGCAACGGCGGACCAAGAGGCGATCTTTACTGCTACGTGCGAATAAAGCCTCATGTGTTTTTGGAGCGTGACGGCAACAATCTCATTTCTGTCGTTCCAATCAGTTTTACACAGGCGTCTTTGGGTACAACGATTGATGTGCCGAGCCTCGACGGGACACGCGGGCTTAAGATTCCCGCGGGGACACAATACGGCAGCGTGTTCCGGATAAAGGGGCAGGGTCTGCCTGATATGCGAACCGGTCGCACGGGCGACGAGCTTGTACAGATTATGGTCGAGACTCCCGCAAAACTGAACGCCAGGCAGAAAGAACTTTTGAGAGAGTTCGCCGAAACGGAGAACAAGACGGTTTCTCCGAAAACGCAGGGCTTTTTCGAGAAACTCAAAAAATATCTCGGTAATAACGAATGACAAAGAAAAGTACAGAAGAGCCTAAGAAGGCCAAACAGGCCAAGAAGAAAAGCGAGTTGGATGAACTGCGCGAACAGATCGAAAGTCTTGAACAAGAAAAAGGCGAGATATTCGCCAAGCTGCAGCGAGTCAGCGCCGATTACGCGAATTTTCAGAAGCGTGTTCCCAAGCAGATTTCGGACACTACGCTTTATGAGAAAGAAAGGGTAATAAAAACTCTGCTGCCTGCTTTCGACAATTTCGAACACATGCTTGCGGGCGTGCGTTCGGCTGAAAGCGTCGATGTTCTTATCGAGGGAATTGAGATTGTTTACAGCCAGATGCTCGATATTCTCAAATCACAGGGCGTCGAGCAGATAGAGGCACTGGGTGAGAAGTTCGATCCTTCGCTTCACCAGGCGATGTTGCAGCGAAGCGAACCGGAGAAGGAAGATAATATTGTTCTTGAAGAATTCCAAAAAGGCTATAAACTTAATGATCGTGTAATTCGGCCGAGCAGAGTTGTTGTGAATAAGTTGGCCTCGGAAGAAGATCAACAGCCGGACGAGGGTGGTGAACCGCAGCTGCAGGAAGAGGAGGATTTGCAGGGACACGACACCGGCGAAGATGAAAGAGCAGAAACGGAATAAAGGTTATGCCTACATACGACTACTTGTGTGAAAGTTGCGGCCACCAGTTCGAGCACTTCCAATCTATAACCGCCAGTGCGCTGCGTAAGTGTCCTGATTGCGGGCAGCGCAAGTTGAAACGGCTGATCGGCGCCGGCGCGGGTGTAATTTTCAAAGGCTCCGGATTCTATCAGACCGATTATCCCAGCGAGAGCTATAAGAACGGCAAGAAAAACGCAAAAAGCGCTGCAACAAGCAGCAGCACAAAGAAAAGCGACTCGAAGTCGAAAGACTCAAAACCCAAAAAGCCCGCCAAAGCAACCAAAAAAAGCGAAAAGAAATCCGCCTAAAATACCTGCCTTGCCAAGAAAAGAATTGACTTCATCCGGCATTCCTGTTACAATAATATCGGATTTGGACTGAATGTTTGTGAATTAGTTTGGCACAGAGAATGTCGGACACCCTAAACATCGCTGCATGTGCGGATAGGCACCGATTAGCGGGATCAGGTGACATTAACGGCCGATGGAAGATGCGAGATGTAGTAGTTCTTGTCGTCTTGCACATTGTATTGGGGTGTGTCTACCTTGACAGCGTGCCTCGTATCTTCGTAGATGAGGTGTGGGATTCATCTGTGGGCTACAACCTGGCTCGTACGGGCACAATCAAACATCCGTTTATTGAAGGTTTGGGTGGCATACACATTCATCTTGTGCAGACTCGCATGGTTTTGGCGCTGGTTTGTGCCGCTTTTTTTTCGTTTGCCGACTACAGCATTTTTTTGAGTCGCTTTGCGTCGGTCATCTTCGGGGCATTGGCGGTTATCAGTCTTTATGCCGTGATGCGTCGTTGGTTTGGTCAGAAGCAGGCCTTTTGGATTGGATTAGCAACAATCATTCACCCCTGGTTTTTCGAAATCAGCAGACGCGCACGCCCTGAGATTTACTATACGGCATTGGGCTTAATATTTTTGTGGTTAATGGTGGTCTATTTTGACAGGGCTTCACGGCGGACAGCCTTCTTTGCAGGAGTGGTCGTGGGCTTATTGGCTCTGACACATCCGAACGGTCTAATCCTCGCGTTTTCGATTGGCGTGGGCATAGTGCTTTGGTACAGAAACACGTCGTTAGGCCAAATGCTGGGGTGGGCAAGCTTAGGGGCAGCATTAATCATTCTGCCTTACATCATCTATGTCTCTTGGGCGATACAGGAGCCTGGAGTCAGTTTCGCAGAGCAAATGCTCTTGGATCGCTTGCATAGGTCGTTCTTGAGAACCGAAATCAGCCGTTGGACAAGCTTCTTACAATGGCCTATGGGGGCGCCACTGGCTTTTATTATGTTACTGTCATGGATTGCGGCATGGCGCCATTCGTCGGCCTACGATAAAACTCTGGCTACTATTGTTGGCTTGTTTGTGCTGATCCTGCCGTTTATAAACACCAGCGCTGCTTCGCGCTATCTTGCAACCACCACTCCTTTTTTCAGCGCTCTGCTTGTCCGCCTGATATGGCGCATAAGGACAGGTGAGATCGGAATTTGGCTGAATCGATACAGGCTGCGTCTTGTCATCGGTGCAAGTGCGGCGGTGATCTATCTGTCAACGGCTGTAGGTGGGATTGGGTTAGTGTTCTATTGTCTGTGTGGAGCTGATTTTGGCAGAGTAGTAAACCGGGTAGCGACGGTCGTGGGGCCGGAGGCGCGTGTGTACGCACCCCCGATTTTCTGGGCAGGCAACGGTAGATACCGGTACGGTCCTTTCTTATTGGTTCCCGAAGGTATTTTCCTGACAGAAGCTATTGAGATGGCCCGCAAACATGATTTTGATTACGCAGTCAGAACATCCTGGATAATTGTGCGGCCGGAAAGGATTCGTCGGCCGCCACGTTCGATGCCGGGATTTAGGAACTGCCTGGGTGATCATTTGTGCCGGTTGTTCGGCACGAAAGTAGACGAGTTTCACGATCCCTTTTACGGCCCGATTGAGGTATATCGACTCGATTGGAGCAAGTCGCCCGGAATGTGAAAGAAAAGGCGAGAAGAAATCCGCCTAAAATACCTGCGTCACAAAAAAAACACATCAAGGGATTGACTTGACCTGCTATTTCTGTTACCATGAAAATGGATTGAGTTCGAAATGTTTGCGAATGAGGTTCGTACAGAGAATGACGGATAACCCAAACGGTAGTACAAATACGGACAGGCCCGGCCTGGCGACGTCATGTGAATTCGCAGGTCTGAGACGGAGTCGGTCATGAGTGGGCCGGGCAAGGGTCGAAGCGCTGTATTGCGCATATTCCTGCTGGCGATGGCGCTTCTGGCGCTGGAAGTGGCATTTACGCGTATCTTTTCCTTCCTGATGTTTCACCATTTCACCTACCTGGTAATAAGTGCAGCGATGCTTGGTTTTGGTGCGGCAGGGACATATTTGACGACACGAAAGATAAGCGATGAAGCAACGGCGGCGGATCAGTTCATCGCAAGGAATGCGGGGCTGCTGGGTTTGGCTGCGGTGGCTGCTGTGGTTTTTATCCCCCGGATTCACTTCTATCCTATGGATATCTATTACCACAAAGACTACAGCAATCTGCTTTCGCTTCTGGTAATTGTTGTTCTTGCTGGCGCTCCGTTCTTCTTTGGGGGTACATGCATAGCGTTTATTATCAGCCGGGCCGGGAGAGACATCAATCGGGTTTATTTTGCGGACCTGGCGGGAGCGGCAATTGGGTGCCTGTTGGTGATAGTGCTAGTGAATCATCTTGGTGCGATTGCGGCATGCTTTGCGGTGGCGGGATTGGCAATGATCGTCGCGGCTATTTCGAGTCGCGGGCGGCGGTGGCATTACGTACTTGCCGTCTGCGCGGCTGGGGCGATGACGGTCGGGCTGTCATACAGGGAGTTTCTTCCGCTATACGTTCCGTCGAGCAAACAGATGTTCGGCAAGGAGCATCTTATTGAACTGACGAAATGGCATGTGGTGACCCGACTGGATGTGACACGCCCGGTGGAAGTGTACTATTCTTTCGGCGGGTGTTTATCCCACGAATATAAAGGAGAGCCGCAGAGGATTCGCGCGATTTACCAAGATGCCAGCGCTTTGACGGGCATTATTCAACCGACCCCGACACCGCGCGAGACGGCGTCACTCGGGTACTACCTTCAGGGTGCTCCTTACAAAGTCAAGCGAGAAGCTGAGTCGCTTGTGATCGGATGTGGTGGCGGAGTCGATATTCTCATCGCATTGCATCACGGGGCCAGAAACGTGGTGGGGGTCGATCTGAATCCGCACACAATCGAGTTGGCGCAGGAAACATACAGCGACTTCGGGGGAGGTGTTTATAACAGGGACGATGTTGAAATGGTTGTCGCTGAGGGCAGGCATTTCTTGAGCCGTGACCGGCGCAAGTTCGATGTAATTCAGCTAAGCGGAGTTGACACGTTCTCGGCGCTCTCGACGGGTGCGTATGCACTTAGCGAGAATTTTATATACACGTGTGAGGCTTTCGAGCAATATCTGCTGCATCTGAAAGATGATGGGATTGTCAATATTTCGCGTGCGCTGTTTACGCCCCCTCGTGAGACTCTAAAACTTGTCGCGACATGGGCGCAGACGCTGGAACGAATGGGTAGTGAGCGTCCTTTCGAACACATGATGATTTTAGGCGGCAGCGGTTAGCATCGGATGAAGGTAGGCGGCAGATGGGAAGCGTCTGAAGGCCCCTGGGCGCAGACGTTAGTTAAACGGTCGCCCTTTACGCGAGCAGAGGTCGACGAACTGAGCGCCTGGACGCAGTCTCTTGCATTCGAAGTGATTTACGACCCGTACACGCGAAGGGACAGCGAGTTGGATGCACTTATCCGTGCGGGGCCGCAAGAGCGAGCGCAGCTAATTGCCGAGCATCGGCTTAACATAAAGCCGGCTACAGACGATCAGCCCTTTTTCTTTCAATTCTACCGCTGGAGCGATCTGCTGCGTATGGACCTGAACCGTCGAGGCGGGGTCAGGCCGCCGCTTGCGCTGCTGATACTGTTGGGAAGCTTCGCTATGATTACAGTATTAAGCGCCGCTCTCATAATTTATCCGCTGCGTCGTGCGGAGCCGGCGGCACAACCCGGCGGTCGTGCGAGGATATTCACCTATTTTGCCGCGCTCGGTTTAGGCTTTATCGTTGTTGAGATCGCACTGCTGCAGAAGCTGACAGTGTTTTTAGGTGGGCCGGCATATTCGATGTCAATTACGCTTTTCACTATTCTGTTGGCGTCGGGTATTGGGAGCTTTTTGTCGCGGAACTGGTCGGCGCGGCCGTTTCGGGTTCTGGCGGTTGTCATTCCGCTGCTGTTTGCTGCAATCATCGCAGAGTCATTATTACTGGATCAAATCCTTCCAAAGCTTATGCATCTTTCGCATCCACTGCGCTGCGCTGCAGCGGTGATTTTGTTAGGGCCATTGGGACTGCTGATGGGCATGCCTTTTCCCGCAGGCCTGCGATACGTTGACAAGGTGCGACCTGAACTTAATCCGTGGGCATGGGGAATTAACGCGTGTGCGACTGTCATGGGCACAGTCGTTTGCATTCTTATCAGCGCGTCGTTTGGATTCAGGATAGCACTCATTTTTGCCGCCAGCGTGTACCTGATGGGGTGGTTGGTTTTCAGAACCTGTCGGCAGCGCGCCTGATTTCACAAAGGCCGTAGAAACCCTGCCGGGTCAGGCGGACAGTTTTTTTAGTTTTGCGGTGGATGCGACAATTCCCAGGATAAATCCGACGAGGCAGCAAATGATGCCTGGACCTAAGTCTCCACCGGCCCGGACGAGGACGCTTATAACCAGAACTGTGCCGATTATCGCAAGAAAAATCTGCAGCATTGAGATTTTGTACAGAAAGTTCTGGGGTGTCACGAATAATAGTATAGCGGACAGGATACCGATTATAAGAATCGCCCAGCCGATTGCACCGACGTGATGGCCTGCCTGATGTGTACCGGACTGCCAGGTGTCAGCCTGATATATGCCCGACTCTACGCCGGCCAGATACGCCCTCCAACTCAGGTATATCCAGGGCAGGAAGAATCCTAATACGACAAGTGCTACGCCGCAGAGCATTGCGATGTCGGGTTTTGAGAATTTGTCCTGTCCCCTGAGCGCATTTGTTCGGCCTAAGGTTTCTAACAGTTCGGTGCTTTCCTCTGTGGTGATTTTGCCCTGCTCTACCATTTGGAGTATTCTTTCCTTTTCGGCGGCGCTTACGGCTGTGCCATTGTCGGCGGTGACCCATCGGAAGAACTGGACGATCAGTATTATCACACACATGACGCCCGGAAGAAAGGCAATACCGAAAACAAAGCAGGCTAATAAGCCGGCAATTAGAATCAAGCCGAGCAGACAGGCGAAGGTGCGCCATGTGCACGGAGGCTTGAGCTTTAATAAAACCAATAACGCAATCATGCCTGCAAGACCAAGAAAAAACAATATGGCTGGCATTTTCTTTCTCCTTATTTTCTGGTTTTCAAGATAGTCCCTGAAGCAACATGAGACAGCGAAAGTACATCCGCCTGATCATGCGGCTAATTTTTTTAGTTTTGCTATCGATACGACAATTCCGAGGATGAATCCGAGGAGGCAGAATACGATGCCTGCGCCTAAATCGTCACCAGCCCGTACTAAGACGCTTATGACCAGGACTGTGCCGATTATCGTGAGGAATATCTGTAACATTGAGATTTTGTAGAGGAAGTTCTGCGGTGTTACGAACACGGGAATTGCGGAGACCAGAGCAATAATAAAGATTGTCCAGCCGAGTGCTCCAACGTCATAGCCTGCCTGATAGCCGGTGACCTGGCCGAATAAGCCAGGTATTTGGTCCATTCGAATATATGCCCAGGGCAGGAAGAAGCCGAGGACTACTAACGCAACGCCGCAGAGCATTACGATGTCGAGTCTTGAGAATTTGTCCTGTCCCCTGAGTGCGTTTGTTCGGCCGAGGGCATCTAAGAGTTCGGTGCTTTCTTCGGTGCTGATTTTGCCCTGCTCTACCATTTGGAGTATTCTTTCCTTTTCAGCTGTGCTTACGGCTGTACCATTGCCCGCGACGATCCATCTGAAGAACTGGACGATCAGTATTATCACGCAGATGGCGGCCAGCAACAAGACGATGGGGCCGACGAAGACTCTATTGAAGGGCCCAAGGGGAATTATATGTATGCCGAAGATTGAGCCGACAATCAGAATCAGGACAAGCAGGCAGGTGAAGGTGAGCCATGTGCAGCGGAAGACGAACTTCAATGCCAGTAAGATCATGATTAAGCCAACGAGCACAAGAACAGCAAAAGTAAATGGGAAGTGCAGCATTTTCTTTCTCCTTATTTTCTGGTTTTCAACATAGTCCCTGAAGCAACATGAGACAGCGAAAGTACATCCGCCTGATCAGGCGGCTAATTTTTTTAGTTTTGCTATCGATACGACAATTCCCAGGATGAATCCGAGAAGGCAGATTATGATGCCCGGGCCCAAGCGGCTGCCGGCCTGGACGAGGATGCTTATGACCAGGACTGTGCCGATTATCGTGAGGAATATCTGCAGCATCGAAATTTTGTAGAGGAAGTTCTGGGGTGTTACGAACACGGGTATGGCGGAGACGAGAGCAATAATGAAAATCGTCCAGCCGAGTGCTCCGGCGTGATAACCTGCCTGATACCTGGTGACCTGGCCGAATACACCAGGCATTTGGTCCATTCGAATATATGCCCAGGGCAGGAAGAAACCGAGGACTACTAACGCTACGCCGCAGAGCATTACGATATCGGGTCTTGAGAATTTGTCCTGTCCCCTGAGTGCGTTCGTTCGGCCGAGGGCGTCGAGCAGTTCGGTGCTTTCCTCGGTGCTGATTTTGCCCTGCTCTACCATTTGGAGTATTCTTTCCTTTTCAGCTGTGCTTACGGCTGTACCATTGCCGGCGGTGACCCATCGGAAGAACTGGACGATTAGTATTATCACGCAGATGGCGGCTGGCAGCAAGACGATGGAGCCGCCGAAGACACTGTTGTTGGGCCCATGGGGAATTATACGCAAGCCGAGGATTGAGCCGGCGCATAGAATCAGCACGAGGAAGCAGATGAAGGTCAGCCACGTGCAGCGGACGACGAACTTCAATACGAGTAACAAACCAATTGGCAGTGCAAGCGCAAGAACAGCCCAGGTAAGATTCATTTTCTTTCTCCTTATTTACGAGTTTTTAAGATATATGCTGCGTCTTTTACGGTCATTTGACCTTTTTCTATTGCGTCGAGGATTTGTTTTCTGCTTAGTGGTTTTTCTTCGGTTGATGATTCGAGCATCTTGTTAATGGTTTCGAGCATTTTGTTTATTGTGGGATACGAGATTCCGAGTTCCTTTTCGACGGCCTTTATGTTGCCGCGATGGCGGAGGAAGACGGCGATAAACTTCTGGTATTCGGGGGGGAGCATTGTAAAGCCTGCGGGTTTGAACGAGCCGGTAATTTCACAGCCGCAACTTTCGCAGGATATGCGTGTGATTTCGATTGATTCGCCGCAAAGCGGGCAATCGGCGGGCAGATCGAGTTGTCTGGCTTTTTTGTTCATTTGGTTGTATTCTCAATTCTGACTGCAATTTTAGTAAAGATATTCAATTTGTCAATTAAGAATTTTAATTATATGCTAAAAAAAGTTGCGATATTTGATTTTGGGGCAAAAAGCGGGGGTTTTCGGCAAAAAAAATGTCGCGTTCGTGAATTCCGCGTTGATCTTGCATTCTTCTTGTCGATTTATTATGCTTGTTTTCGGTCACAAGAGCGTATTTAAGGAGTGGACATAATTCTATAGACGAGGGCAATTTAATGGAATGCAGCAAATGCCAGAGCGAGGTAGCCGATGGTGCGCGGTTTTGTCCGCAGTGCGGGGGTAGCCAGGCCGATACTGAGGTTCTGCGGCAGCGGTGCCTTGCGGATGTGAAGGAATGCGAGCGTGGGGTGAGCGCCGGCGAGGGCAGCAGAGGGTATCTTCGTAAGAAGTTTGACGAGCGGTTCGCGGAATGGCGTGAGGCGGCGGAAAATGGCGTTCGAGAAGGTCAGTGGCTTTTGGGGCGATGCTATGACGAGGGCTTCGGCGTCGAAAGAAGCGGGATACGTGCGGTGAGTTGGCATCTTAAGGCGGCCGAGCAGGGTTATGCACCGGCAGAGAATCACCTTGGCGACTGCTATCAGAACGGAGACGGTGTGCCGCAGGATGACGCCGAGGCGGCGCACTGGTATCGGCGGGCTGCCGAGCAAGGTTATACGGCGTCGAAGGCTAATCTTGGCTGGTGCTACGACACAGGAAGCGGCGTTGCGCAGGATGAGGGCGAAGCTGTGCAGTGGTATCACAGGGCAGCGGAGCAAGGGGACGAGACTTCGCAGTTCAATCTTGGGATTCACTATGAATGGGGCAGCGGCGTAGAACAGGATAAGCAAGAGGCGATGAGATGGTATCGCAAAGCCGCCGACAATGGATATGACAAGGCGAGCGAGGCTTTGGAGAGGCTCAGCAGTGAGGTTGCGGCCGAACAGAAGCAAAAGCAACAGAAGGCCAGGGACGTGGAGGAGCGTTATCGAAAGGCCTGTAAGGAAGTTTTGGCCGAGGTTGCGCTCGGAATTGACGGCGGTGACAGATTGAAGGCTTTGGGTGATTCGTTGGAAATTTCCGAAGAGTTGAGGGGGCGGCTTTTTGAGCAGGAGAAAAAGATTTTCCTGCGCCAGAGGAAGGCACAACCTAATAAAGGGGCGGAGTTGAAGTTTCGTATCGCGTGCAAGAACGCTATGGGAGACGGCGAAGTCTCGTTTGACGAAAAAGACGAGCTACGCCAGCTTGGCAAGTCACTGGGTATGTCCAAATCGGTTATGAAGGGTTTTTTCGAGCAGGAGCGGCGGATTTTCAAGGTGAGCCAGAACGTTCGGCCTACCAAGAGCACCGAGCAGCGGTTTCGTAAGGCGTGTAAGAAGGTGCTGGTCGATGGGAAGATGACTGAGGAGGAGGAGAGTCAATTGAAGAGTCTGGCGAGATTCTTCAAGATGTCCAACGATGTTATGAAAGAGATTTTCGCCGATGAGGTGCGGATTCGGCGGGACAGACGCAAGGAAGCGCCTTCAAAAAATGCGGTGCTGCAGTTTAGCAGGGCATGCAAGGCGGCCCTGGCTGACGGTGAATTGACGGCGGAGGAAGAGAAGCAACTGAGAAGTCTGGCCGAGTTTTTGAAGATACCCAAACAAACTATGAAGCGGATGTTTGCTCATGAGGCCAGACTTTATAAGAGGGCGCAGACGCAATAAGATTCTGTCAAGTGGGATTTTGTGGGTCGCGGACCTGCGACAAAACCACGGGATGAATATAGACTGTTGGATTTTCGGTGCGGATTTGGTATATTCACCTGTAAGATGCCCGGTCGAATGGCTGGGTAAATGTCTTTGAGTAAGGCCGGTCGAATGAAGAAACTGCTGCCAAAATCCGCCGTGTGGGTATCACTTTTTATCATTATTTGCGGGACCACCCTGGGTTCGGGCCGGGTGATTGACGTCGGGGCTTCAATAAGCGAATTAGTTGAATCCGATTGGGTCACACGGGAGGGGCAGGCGGAGGAGCGATTTGATTTTTCGCTGGAGGCGATTGGGCGACATATCAGGCGAGGTTTCAGGCTTGCCGAGCGTTTGGAGGATTCACAATCGCAACTGGAAGTGCTGGTTGCCAAACTGACAGACGCTAAGGAACGGCTTGCGGCTTTACAGGCGTCCGGAGCGTCAATTGAGAAGCGGCGTGATCTTTACTTTCGTGTTCAAAGGATAGTTCGCCAGATTGTGTTTTGCAATCGGCTTCTGGATCTCGATAAGATACTTTTTGTTAAACGTCACGATCCGGGCGGCGCGTATCACATGTGTGACCAGTACTACGGATTCAACGGGATACCGGGTGGCGGGCTTTTTGTTTTGTCGGATCCGTTCGGGGCGAATCCCAGGCTGAGAGATGTGCTTGCCGATTCGGTGGTGGAGAAGGGGCGGCTTAAAGGGGAGAAATTGGACGGCGGTGTTTTCGTGTCACCGGAATTATCTTATGACGGCAAGACGATTTACTTCGCGTATTCGCAGGGCAAAGGTAAGAACCTGGAGTGGACTCCTCAGAGCAGTTATCACATTTTCAAAGTGAACGTCAACGGGACGGGACTTGTGCAGTTGACCGATGGCTCGTGGAACGATTTTGACCCGTGCGTTTTGCCGAACGGGCGGATCGTTTTTGTCTCGGAGCGGCGCGGGGGATATTTGCGGTGCGGCAGGCATTGTCCTACGTATACGATGTATTCGATGGAGGCGGACGGCAGTGACATCGTATGCATAAGTTTTCACGAGACGCACGAATGGCATCCGAGCGTCAACAACGACGGGATGCTTGTTTATACGCGATGGGACTATGTGGACCGTGACACGAATATTGCGCATCATATCTGGAACTGTTTTCCGGACGGGCGCGATCCGCGGTCATTTGGCGGTAACTATCCTGTTCGGCGCCAGAGCCGGCCCTGGATGGAGATGAGTATTCGGGCGATACCGGGCTCACACAAGTATGTCGCAACGGCGGCGGCGCATCACGGCCATGCGTTCGGGTCATTAGTGTTGATCGATCAGCGAATCGAAGACGACAGCGCGATGTCGCAGTTGAGTCGTCTTACGCCGGATATACCTTTCCCCGAAGCTGAGAGACACCTCAAGCCAACAAGAGAATGCATGGTTTACGCAACGGCGTGGCCTTTGAGCGAAGATGACTATCTGTGCGTATACGACCAGGACGCGAAGAATCACGGGATTTACTGGATTGACCGTTTCGGTAACAGGGAGTTGCTTTATCGGGATCCTTCGATTGCGTGTCTCAGCCCGATTCCGCTACGCGCGCGTGTAAAGCCGCCGGTGATTCCCAGCAGAACGGTTCAGACCGCCGATGAGATTGCAAAAGCCGACAGCCGAGGCGCCAAAGAGACAATTATGGTTGTCAACGTATATGATAGTGATTTCGAGTGGCCCGCGGGTGCGAAGGTGACGGCGCTTC
>Ga0208771_1001508_pt1 | contig 12222 bp, 8 predicted proteins | sample AntAceMetag02UKX_FD_184775 | JGI IMG/M metagenome (GOLD analysis project Ga0208771, IMG submission 184775) | Saline lake microbial communities from Ace Lake, Antarctica - Antarctic Ace Lake Metagenome 02UKX (SPAdes) (version 2) | ecosystem: Environmental > Aquatic > Non-marine Saline and Alkaline...
GGAGGCCTGCGCTGCGGGAGTAGGAATAGAGCCTAATGTGGCGGCGGGATTTATCGTGAGCGGGCCGGATGCCGTGGGGTGCGCCGGTGCTGATATTAAGGGGCTTGCGACGGCCGGGATCAACGGGGTGCTTTGTTCGGCGATGGTCAGCGGTGCGGATTACAAGATGTTGGTTGTTGTTGCGGCCGAGGATGGTGACGCGGCGGCGAAGGTGTTAGGGTCGTAGACTGACCCGATGGCGTTGAAGAAAAGCCCCGGAGCGTTTGCCACAGACAAAACAAGGTGGGCGGCTGGGCTGAGCGTATGCCAGCGGGTGCTTTCTTTTTTTTAGATCTCGACGGGCAAATCGTATCTCTGCCAATGGTCGTATCCGCCTTCGAGTTCCATCACCGGGAAGTCATGGTCGGCAAAGAACTTTGCTGCGGACGCGGCGAGATGGCAGACTTCCGAATAGCAATAGATGACGTTAAGCCTGTCTTTGGAGAGGCCGGTGAAGGCGTTCCAGCTGCCTTCGGGCAGGTTAACGGCACGGGGGATGTGGCCCATTGCGTAATCGTCGGACTTGCGCACGTCAATAATGTTGATATTTTCATCACGCTTGATCATATCGCTCAACTCAACCGGCCCGGTTGTAAAATCCAGTTTTGCTTCAAAATATTTCCTCGCCTTCCTGGCGCTTACAGGAGTCATCGTTCTACCCTTTCACATTGGTCAAATCATCCTTCTTATTTTGCCAAATACTACGGCCCTAAAACTGCCTGAAGGCCCAAATTCAGGGGCCTGGTTCTCTCAGTTTTACTACGTATGGGCGAGGGAAATTGTTGCAGGAAATTGGGCAGTTTGATTAGGAATTTGATTCGTGGGATTGCGTGGGTTGACAGGGGGCGCGGGTCGGCTTATTATGGGCTAAAAGCCGGTACATTAATGGAGTAATTGCGATGGGCAAGTCTGAAAAAAGTTGGGAAAAGCGGCTGGGCGGCGGGCCTGATCCGCTGACGGTTGAGTTTGTGGAGTCCCTGTCTGTGGACAGGCGTCTTTATAAGTACGATATTGTGGGCTCGATTGCTCATGCGCAGATGTTGGCCGAGCAGAAGCTAATCAGCAAGGAGGAGTTTAGGGCGATTAAGGAGGGGTTGATTGCGATATCGGAGGAGATTGCCCAGGGGCGATTCAAGTTCGATAAGACTTACGAAGATATTCATATGGCGGTGGAGGCGGCTCTGGTTAAGAGGGTCGGCGAGGCGGGCAAGAAGCTGCATACGGGCAGGAGCAGGAACGATCAGGTTGCGACGGATGTTCGGCTTTGGATGCGGGATGAGATAGAGATTCTGCAGGCGAAGATTACGGTGCTTCAGAAGGCGTTTTTGAAATCGGCGGGTAAATACTGCGATGATGTTATGCCGGGGTATACTCATCTTCAGCGGGCGCAGCCTGTGTCGGTTGCGATTTATCTGCTTAGTTTTGTCGAGCAGTTGGAGCGTGACTTTGTTCGGTTAGGCAACTGTCGGAAGCTGCTCAATGTTTCGCCTTTGGGAAGCGGTGCGGTGGCGGGTTCGACGCTGGCTATCGAGCGAAAGAGCACGGCGAAGCAATTAGGATTTTCGGATATCAGCTACAATAGTATTGACGCGGTCAGTGACAGGGATTTTTGTGCCGAGTTTATTTTTGATTGTGCGCTTGTTGCGACGCATCTTTCGCGGTTAGCCGAGGACTGGATATTGTATTCGTCGAGCGAGTTCGGGTTTGTGCGGATTGATGATCGGTATTGCACTTCTTCGAGTATGATGCCGCAGAAGCGGAACCCCGATTTGTTAGAGCTGATTCGGGGCAAGACGGGTTCGGTTTACGGGGCGCTGATGGCGATGCTTACTATTTTGAAGGGTCAACCTTCGGGGTATAACCGTGACCTGCAGGAGGATAAGGTTCATATTTTTGCGGCCAGTGACACGGTGAGGGGTTGTCTTGATGTTGCGGCGGCGATTGTCTCGCATACGAAGTTCGATACGAAGCGGATTTCGGCGGGGTTGGATGAGGGATTTCTGGATGCGACGGCGCTGGCTGAGTATTTAGTGAGCAAGGGCGTCGCTTTTCGGGAGGCGCATGGAGTGGTCGGGTCTTTGGTATCGGCCTGCGAGAAGGAGGGCAAGAGCTTAGCTGAGGTCGATCTGGATGAGTTTAAGCAGTATTGTAATGCGGTTGGTGAGGATGTTTATGAGAGTTTGGGGGCGAGGAATGTTGCCGGGAAATATGTCACCGAGGGAGCAGCGGGGATTAGGCAGGGGAAGGCCCAGATTGCTTATTGGAATAAAGAACTGGCGGAGCGATGAGTGGCGAGGATGAGATAACGGGGTGGTTTGCGCGGCAGAGCCAATTGGCATTGGCGGATTTTCCGATTGGGATCGGCGATGATATGGCGCAGGTTCGATTGGGGGAGGCGAGTGTTCTTATCACTACGGATATGCTGCTGGACGGGGTGCATTTCGATCTTGGCAGTGCGACTCTGGAGCAGGTTGGGTATAAGGCGATGGCGGTTAGTCTTAGCGATTGCGCGGCGATGGCGACGGCGCCTCTGGCGGCGGTTGTTTCAGTTGCGCTGCCGGTGGGGTTTGGGCAGGAGCAGTTGAAAGAGCTTCATTGCGGGATTACGCGGGCGGGAGATAAGTTCGGCTGTGCACTTGTAGGTGGTGACATTACCCGGTGGAAGGGGAAGACGCCTTTTGCTGTCAGCGTAGCGATGCTTAGCAGGGAAGGTGAGAGCGAGCCTGTTAAGAGGTCGGGGGCGAAGGTTGGGGATGCTATTTGCGTTACTGGGTCTTTAGGTGGTGCTCTTTCGGGGCGGCATCTGGAATTTGAGCCTCGGGTGCGAGAGGCGATGAAGATCGCGCAGATGGTGACGTTGAATTCGATGATTGATATAAGCGACGGACTCAGCAGCGATTTGAATCGTATTTGTGCAGCGAGCGGGGTGGGGGCGATTGTTGAGGCTGCGCGGATTCCAATTTCGGATGAGGCGAAGAAAAGCGACGATCCGTTAAGCTCGGCGCTGAATGACGGGGAGGATTTTGAATTGCTTTTTACGCTTTGCGAAGGGGATTTTGAGAGGTTGCATGGCGAATGGGCTGGGCGGTCAAAAAAGGTACCGGACACCTTTAATTCGGAGGTGACGATTACGCGGATCGGGACGATTAGCGGGACAGGGAAGATGGAGATTCGAATGGCCGACGGGAAAGTCCGCGATTTGGAGGTTGGGGGGTATGATCATTTCGGCGAGAGCAGTCAAACACCGATAGTGGGCTGAAGTCCACTCTTCAGCTACGAGACTGGATTCGATAGTTGTTCTTGCATAAAAGCTGGGTTTTGGTACGTTATATTGGATGGTTTGTTGTTTTTTGAACAGGAATCGAGGGTGCAAATCTTAGTGAAAGGATTAAGGCATGTTTAGAAAAATGATTTTGCTGTCATTGTTGGTTTTTGCGGGATTTGGGGCGGGTTTGTGTCTTGCGGAGCGGATACCGGCTCAGATCGGGAATTGGCGGGTTGAGGTTGGGGCGCCAGGGAATGAATTTTATGAGCGGCCTGAGGATAAGAAGAAGGAGAATATCAAGCCGCCATCGGAGGCGCTATTGCGGTGGTCGAAGTTATTTTCGCCGGGTTTTAAGGTGAGCGAGTGGGAGTTGGATGACGGTGAATATGATATTCGGTGCAAGCGTGGGGACGAGGAGTATAAGTACGAGGTAACGGCAGAGGGGGGACTTCTTGAGCTTAAGTATGAGAATAATGAGACGGATATCGAGGAGGAGGCGGACGAGCTTGTGCTGAAAGGTACGAAGAAAAGTATCGCTGTCGGTGAGGCGCCGGCTAAGGCGTTGGGGACATTGGGGAAGGCTTATCCGGGCGTTAAGCCGAGCAAGGCATGGACGGCGGAGACTATAGCCGGGCGGCGGTATGTTATACAGGTTGGGCAGATGGCGTTTTATGCTCGGCCGGATGGTCAGATTCAGGCGGGCAAGGGGGTACACGACGGTGGGCTGACGGAGATTTATCCGCCGAAGAAGAAAAATGAGAGTAAGGAAGATAAGAAGCGCAGGGAGGCGGAATTTAAGGCAGAGCTGGACAAGTTGCTGGGGCGTTATCAGGGGAGGTTTAACTTTGAGAATCAGATAAAGAGATTGGGTAAGGGGCCTAAAAGCGCCGACGGCAGCTATCGTTATATTGTGATGGGTGACAGCAGGTCGCAGTGGGGGCTTTGGTCGAATATTGTCAGGCATATTAACAGCCTTGAGCCGAAGCCAGCGTTTATTATCAATTCGGGTGACCTTGTGCCGAGTGGTTATGTCACTGAGTTTGCCAATTATCTTGTACCGCCGTTGCTGGAGATTGATATACCGTTTTTTGTGGCGATTGGTAATCATGATGAGGGGACGGATGACAAGGTGCTGGAGTATCGGTATCTTTTCGGAACCGATTCGTTGAATTATTATTTTGATTACGGCGGGGCCAGGTACATTTTCTTTGATAATGTGACGGACATAATTTCGGCAGAGAAGGGATTAGCGTGGTTGGAGAAGGTTTTGGCGGGGACGCCGGTTGGTTTTCGTAAGTATGTGTCGGTGCATAAGCCGCCTAAGAATATTGAGAGGTGGGCATATCATGCTTGGGGAAACAAAGAATCGAAGGTGTTTACGAATTTAATGACTAAGTATGGGGTGAGTGAGGTTTACATGGGGCACATTCATGCTTATTCGACGACTACGTTCGACGGAGTGAAGTATACGCTGAGCGGCGGTGGCGGAGCCGGTTTGCATGCTCGTTTCGGGCCTTTGGGTAATGTGCATCATTATGTTATCTGCGATGTTGCGGCCGATGGGACGGTTAAGCAGCGGGTTGTTCGGTTTTATAAGATTGCTGAGTAGAATTCGATGTGATATTTTTAGAAAGGGGTCGTGAAATGGCTGGACTGTTTAGACTGAGGAATATGACGTTTGCGGTGGTTTGTCTGCTTGTTTGCGTGACGTTTTCTTATGCGGCGCAGGAGATGGTGGACATTTCGGATGCGGTGATAGTTGTGCCCAAAAAAATGGGGAAGTTGGAGAGCAAGGCTGTAGCGATTTTGCAGGAGGAGGTTGAGAATAGGACGGGGATTTCGCTGAAGACTACGAACGTGAAGCCGGGTAAGGGCAAGGCGATGATTATTGTGGGTCGGCAGTCGGAATTGATGAAGGCTCTTGTGCCTGAGGTCGAAGCGATGAAGGATAGCGTCGGTACTGAAGGATTTGCGCTGGACGTTCAGGACGGAACGGAGAAGGGAGTTCTTATCGCGGGCAAGGACGAGCGGGGAGTGCTGTATGGTGTTGGGATGCTTCTTCGCAAAGCGGAACTGCGGAAGGGGTCGATATTGGTGAGGGAGGATCTAATGATGATGACAACTCCGAAGTATCCTTTGCGGGGACATCAGTTGGGGTATCGGCCGAAAACTAATGCTTATGATGCGTGGACGGTTGCTCAGTATGACCGGTATATCCGTGATCTGGCGTTATTTGGCACGAACAGTATCGAGATAATTCCACCTCGCACGGACGACAAGTATCCGGACAGGAAGAACCTCAAGAACGATCTTATGAAATTGATGCCTTTGGATATGATGGTGCATAATTCGAGGATCTGCGATTCTTACGGGATGGACGTCTGGATATGGTATCCTAATATGGGGGATACGGAGGATTTTGTCGAGGAGAAGAATATTCGAAGGGAATTGGCCGAGCGTGAGGAGGTTTTCAAGAAGCTACCGCGGATCGATCATCTATTAGTGCCGGGCGGGGATCCGGGACATCTGCATCCGGATCAGTTTTTCCCCTGGATGGACAGGTTGGCGCCGGTGCTGCACAAGTATCATCCGAACGCGAAGATATGGCCTTCGCCTCAGGCGATGGATCCTACGCGGGAATGGCTTTCGACTTTTTATAAGTATGTCAATAAGAAGCCGAGCTGGATGGGTGGGATTGTTTTTGCTCCGTGGATTAAGACGCCTATCGAGCAGATGAGGGAAATTGTCAGGGAGGATATACCTATCAGGCGGTATCCTGATATTACGCATAACGTTGCTTGCCAGTATCCTGTGCGGGACTGGGATTTGGCGTGTGCTATTACAACGCACAGGGAGTGTTACAATCCGCGGCCGATTGCGATGAAGAAGATACACAACAGATTCGACCAACTTGCTTGCGGGTCGCTGACTTATTCGGAAGGGATCAACGACGATATCAATAAGTTTGTCTGGGGCGACCAGGATTGGGATCCGGAGATCGAGCCTATTGAGACGCTACGTGATTATTGCCGGCTGTTTATCAGCGCCGACTATGCCGATCAGATAGCACAGGGATTTATGGCGCAGGAGAGGAACTGGGAAGGCCCTCTTGCAGTTAATAACCAGGTGGATGTCACGGTGTTGCAGTGGCGTCAGTTGGAGAAGGAAGTTCCGGAATCGGTAAGGAATAATTATCGTTTCCAGATGGGCCTGCTGCGGGCTTATTACGATGCTTATGTTCGGCAGCGGCTGATCAATGAGACTGCGCTGGAGATGCGGGCGATGGATAAGCTGCGTGCGGCGCCGGATACAGGAGCCCTGCAGGCTATCGAAGCAGCCCAGGAGATTCTGGATAAAGTGAAGACGGAACCTGTTGCGGTGGACTACAAGAAAAAGTGCGAGTATCTGGCGGATGAGCTGTTTAAGAATATCGGCTCGCAGACGAGCGTTGCCAAGCACCATGCTCAGGAGCGTCACCGCGGAGGGTTTATGGACGGTATCGACGAACCTTTGAACAATATCGGGTGGCTGAAGGGACAGTTCAGGGAAATTCGCAAGATGACCGACAAACAGGCGCGGCTGGCGGCGATTGAGAAAGTTGTCAATCGCAGGAATCCCGGGCCCGGCGGATTTTATGACAATATGGGGACGCATCCGAGCTTTAAGCGCATTCAGAATACGGTTGCGTGGGAGGACGATCCGGGAACGCTGGTTTCTCCGAGGATTGCGTTTTATTACCGGCCGGATCGGTCTGGTGACAGGGAATTTCCGTTGGCATGGAAGAACCAGGCTTGCGTCATTTATGAGACCCCTTTAAAGCTTGCGTGGGATAATCTTGATCCGACTGCTGAGTATAAGATACGGGTATCGTATACGGGCAGGCGCGGTAAGAAGATCCGGCTTGTTGCGAACGATGTTTATAAGATTCACGATCTTGTGAGAACTTTCAGTCCGCCGATGCGCGAGTTTGATATACCGGCTGAAGCGACTTCGGGCGGCAAGCTCGAGTTGAAGTGGGAGTGCGGTGAGGGTCAGCGCGGCTCGCAGGTTTCGGAGATATGGCTGATTAAGAAGTAGCCCGAGAAATTAGTCCGGTTTTCGAGACCGAATCTGGAAGATGAGGTTGCCTGTCAAGCAGAATGGTTTAGCTGCGGGAACAAATCCGGTGTGCGCGCCGGCGTGTTTGATGGGGCCTTGGGTATTATCACACAAAGAATAGATTTTACGTGTATTTTACAAACCAGATATGACTGATACGCTATAATTTCTAAAGTATGAAAGTGATATTTGGTGAGAACGAGTTGTGGTAAGAAGAACAGTCTTTATTGCGTTACTTGTTTCTTCTCTTATGGCGTTTAATGCGGGATGCAGGAAGCAGAGAGAGAGGCAGGAAGACAAGGACTTGGTTGAGGCAGTGCGTTCGGGGAAAACGTCTGAAGTCCAGCGACTGCTGGCAGCCGGCGCAAATGTCCGCACAAAGGATCACCACGGCAATACACCTCTGCATTTGGCGGCTGGGCGCGGCAGAAGTACTGAAATAGAACTTCTTATACAAAATGGCGCACGCGTCAAAGCTAAAGATGATGGTGGCGATACCCCTCTACACAGTGCAGCAATGAATTGTAACATAGAGGCGGCAATGCTGCTTATCGAAAATGGAGCGAACGTTAACGCCAAAAACAACAGCGGCCAGACTCCCCTCTTCCCGGCCGCAAGATGTGGATGTCTGGACCTGGTCAAACTTCTTGTCGACAAAGGCGCAAAATTCCCCAAGAAGGGCTCTACTCCACTGCACGCCGCCGCGGGCGGCCATTTCCTTTCGCCTGAGAATATTGAGAAAGGACGTATGGCTTTGGTCGAGTTTTTGCTGGATAAGGGTGTGGATGTGAACGCCCGAGGCAATGGTAAAGCTACCCCTCTTCATGCAGCAGCTAAGCGTGGCGATGCCGCTGTTGTCAAACTTCTAATCGAAAATGGTGCGATAGTAGACGCTAAGCACGAGGGTGGCCAAACACCCTTGTTTAATGCAGCTATGGCCGGCGATAGAGCGACTGCAGAAATATTGCTGGCAAATGGTGCGGACGTTAATGCGAGGAACAATCGGGAATCTACAGCCTTGCATCATGTTGTTACGGAAAGAAGTCTCTTCCTCTCTAATGCGACGCCCAACCGAATCGACCTTGTCAGACTTCTCATTGCCCGCGGAGCGGACGTCAACGCTCGAGACGGCAGGAGACATACCCCCCTTCATTGTGCGGTTGGTTGGGGATGGCGGGGTATGCCTGAGTATCAAACAATAATAGAAGTTCTTCTAAAAAACGGCGCAGAGCCCAACGCTAAAGACGGAATGGGGCGGACCCCGCTCATGCTGGCCAACGACAATGAGAGCATCATTAAGCTGCTTCAAGAGTACGGAGCGAAAGAATAGCCAGATGATTTATGTTGAAGGTTAAGCTTTTTACGGCACTTCGGCCTGCACTTGCGTAGTCTTTTTGCTTTCACAGACGGGGGATGTCCAATCGTCTTTAAAGTAGCAGGGCTACCGCATCTAAATTATTTTGAATAGCTTCGGCATAACTTATTTGACTTCAATGTCTTATGATGCATTTTTGTATAAAATAATTTTCTTTGGTTTTTTATGAATAAGATTTTGATATCCAATGAATAGGATAAATTGCCCCAAAACAGATCTTAGGGCTGATTCCTTCCACAATTTAATAGAAAAACCGCATTTTTGATACTGATAAGATGCGGTAGCCCTGTTTAAAGTAGTTGCAAGGATGACAAATCTTTTAGATAATGGTTGATGATAATTTATAACTATCAGGAGGTTTGAGATGGGTTTTGTTTTGGGTCGACGGGAATTTTTGCGGGGGGTTGGGTTTGGTGCTTTGGGAGTGGTTTTGCCGGGGTTGGTGCGCGGGAGTGAGGACGCCGGCGGGAGGAGGCCTAATATTCTTTGGATCAGTGTGGAGGATATTAGTCCCGATTTGGGGTGTTACGGCGACAGGTATGCGGTGACGCCTAATATTGATCGGTTTGCGAGCGAGGCGGTTCGGTATACGAATGCTTTTACTCCTGCGGGGGTCTGTGCTCCGGTGCGGTCGGGGATTATTACTGGGATGTATCCTACGACTATCGGGACTAATAATATGCGGTGTAAGGGTGTGCCTCCGGGGGAGGTTAAGTGCTTTACCGAATACCTGCGGGCGGCGGGTTATTATTGCAGTAACAGGAGCAAGACGGATTATCAATTTGCGCCACCGGCGACGGCGTGGGACGATTGCAGTAAGAAGGCTCACTGGCGCGGGCGCGGGGAGGGACAGCCTTTCTTTAGCGTTATTAATTTGACCGGTACGCATGAGAGTAAGATTCGGAGCAAATACGAGAAGTTAGAGCATGAGCCTGCCAAAGCGGTGCTGCCGCCCTACTATCCTGATACGCCGGTGGTGCGGCGGGATTGGGCGCGATATTACGATATTATTACGCGAATGGACGGGAAGGTGCAGAAGATTTTGGAGGAATTGGAGACCGACGGGTTGGCGGAGGATACTATTGTGTGGTTCTGGGGCGATCATGGGCGGGGACTTCCGAGGGCGAAGCGATGGCTTTATGATTCGGGCGTACACGTGCCTTTGATAATCCGTGTGCCGGAGAAGTTTCGCAAATCTGTGGGGCGCGGGCGGCCGGGTACGGTGAGTGATGAGTTGGTTTCGTTTATTGATTTGGGGCCGACGGTACTTTCTTTAGCGGGTGTAAAGGCACCGGGGTATATGCAGGGACGGGCGTTTCTTGGCGAGCAGAAGGGGCCGGGACGTGAGTATATCTTTGGGGCGCGCGACCGGATGGATGAGGCTTACGATCTGATCAGGGCGGTGCGGGATAAGCGATTCAGGTATGTGCGGAATTTTATGACGCATGTCACCTACGGCCAGGATATCGATTATATGAACGAGATGCCGACTATGAAGGAGATGCGTCGTCTGAACTCGGCGGGTAGACTTCGCGGTGCGGAGAAGCAGTACTTTTTGCCGACCAAGCCTATTGAGGAGCTTTATGATACAGCGAACGATCCGCATGAAGTTCATAACCTTGCGGGGAATGCAAAGTATAAGGCGGTGCTTGAGCGGATGCGGAAGGTGCATCTTGTTTGGATGAGGGAGACGGGCGATGTCGGTCTTATTCCGGAGCCGGACTTTGATAAGATGATTCGTCCGGGGGACAGGCCGGGACAGGGGCGAGCAGCAAGGAATTGGCGAGAGCGACTTGACGGAAGCGATTTGTTGGAGCGGTTGTTGGCGGTCAAGGAATTGGATTATCAGGGAGCGAAGGCAATTGGGGCTTATTTCGAGGCGCTTGAGAGTGAGCATGGGCCGGTGCGTTACTGGGCTATGGTTGGGCTGCATAACGTATGTGAGGATGCGAAGTCTATTGAAAAGGCCATCGCTGCGGCGTTGGCTCGAATGGCCGGAGACAGTTCGGCGAGCGTGAGGATTGCGGCGGCGCAGGCACTTTGCGATTGGGGGCGGGAGAGCGAGGCATTGGGTGTGTTAGTGGAGGCGATGAAGAATGGGCCGGATAATGTTCGGCTGTTTGCGGCGACTGCGCTGGGGCGTATCGGTGAGAAGGCGCGGCCGGCTATTACGGAGATTAAGGCTGCGATGAATGACAGCTACAAGTATGTCAGGAAAGTTAACAAGTATACGCTGGCGCGCCTTGGTGAGGGGTCGTTGTTTAGCTTACAACATCCTCTTGTGCCTTGGCGGCTTGGCGTTTCCAAACGAAATACCACACAGCACCAATAATGTGGGTGACGAACACGACGAGGAACCAGACAAGTCTGTGTGTGTGGCTCTCGAAATGTTGCTCGTCTCGCAAGAGGAGGTCAATCAACTGGGACAGCCAGAATAAGAAAGCCACCGTAACCAGGATATACACAAGCAATGTCACCATTTCTCGTCTCCTGCCAAAAATCATATTGTTCAACGCGATTTGGCGCCGAAGATATGCTGTCTCAAGATAAATGTCAACGAATATATGCACTGCAACGGTGAGTTGTTGCGGAATTTCCAGCACAGTTGCGTAAAACCCCAATTTCTCATAACCGCCTTAATTAAAGGCACTTACGGTTCGCCACGCGGGGGGTGTGATAAATTTTTGAGATTATTTGTCAACTTTTTGGCGTTTGATGTGTCTTAAGTAAGTAGAAAGGTGCTGTGACGCCTGGGTGACAATTTAATCCAAGACGATTGCCTTTTCGACCGATACAAGTGATTGTGCGTGGCGACGGTTTGTAAAGGTTTTGTAAAATTTGTGGATGGCAAATTTACAGGCATTTTACTTTATTGTGAAGGTGTAAAAGAGGATAATGAATCAGATGCACCGGGCTTCAAATAACTACTTTTTTACAGATGATTTATGCCCGATGCAAGATGTTCGTTTACCCGAAACGAAAGTGCTGTTAAGTTATCCGATTTAGTAGTTCGGATATTACAATAATTCTGTTTGTCGATTTGGGAGAACATATCATGTATCGACGAGGTCTCACTTTAATCGCTGTTTTGTGTGGTATTGGTCTGTCTCTGGGATCGGTTGGAGTCATCGCCCAGGAGAAAAAGGATGCAGAGGGAAATCTGCCTGCGAAGGTGTATATACCATACGATAAGCTCAAGCAGGTCTTTGAGAGCGAGAAGCAGGGAGTGTTTTTGCCTTATGAGGACTTTCACAAGCTCTGGCAGGCTGCACAGGGCAAACCCAAAGACGTCTCGGAAGCTCCTTTCAAGTATCTTATAAGCACGGCCCGATTCAAAGGCCAGGTGAGCGACGAACTTGCCGAGATGACACTCGAATTGACTATAGATATCTTAGGCGACGGCTGGGTCGATGTACCTATAGGGCTCGGTGAGGTTGGGGTAGCG
>Ga0208771_1001510_pt1 | contig 12210 bp, 6 predicted proteins | sample AntAceMetag02UKX_FD_184775 | JGI IMG/M metagenome (GOLD analysis project Ga0208771, IMG submission 184775) | Saline lake microbial communities from Ace Lake, Antarctica - Antarctic Ace Lake Metagenome 02UKX (SPAdes) (version 2) | ecosystem: Environmental > Aquatic > Non-marine Saline and Alkaline...
GCGACCTTTATCATATCTATATCTCCGGATTAATTTTGGCTATACTTGTTTGTCAAAACTAATATAACCAAAACCGGAGATACTTTTTATTAACTTTTCAAAAAAACTTTATCTTGGACAAGAGTGATACAGGTAAGTGATCGACACGCTCAGATTGTCAACCGCCTCTATGGCGGCAACCGCCGCAGGCTCCAACTGCGCGACAACATTCGGGACAATCGGCTGACCGAGCGATATGACAAGGTCAACAGTCGAGCCGATATCCGCAGTTGCCCCCGGGGCGGGTACCTGGCTGCTTACAAGCCCGGCCGGCATGCTGTTATGGTACTCATAAGTCACTGCGGCCGTAAGAGTGTCTACCCCCTCTATCGTGACTATCGCCACTGCTTCGGAATAACCAATCACATTGGGGACAATCGGTAGACCCAGCGAGACCACAAGACTGACCGTCGTACCAACATCGACGTCCGTTCCGCCTTCGGGACTCTGGCTCATTACAACCGCTGCCGGCACATCTTCATCGAATACGTAACTTACGTATGTTGTGAGAGAATCTACAGCTTCTATTGCGGCAACCGCATCGTTTTCCATCTGGCCGACGACATCGGGAACAAGCGGGCGGCCCAATGAGACCACAAGGTTTACCGGGAAAGCTGCCGGCACCGTTGTTCCGCCGTTAGGGTCCTGGTTGATCACTTCTTCCGCTGGCGCCGTATTGTGGTATTGCTCATCTACAGTACCTACCGCAAGCCCGATACTCGTGATGGCGGTCTCGGCTTCGGTGCGTGTCATACCCACGACGTCGGGCACAACTTCGAGGTGTGGTATCGCCCAGACTGTCGTTCGCCCGGCGTTGATCCCGTTGTAGTCTGTCATTATCTCGTCTTTGTCGCCGTAGGGGCTTATATAGCCGGAACCGACAGCATCCTCAATCATCGCGACCACATTTCCGTCGATCACCAGCACACCGTCGTCAATATTCATTGAGTATTCTGCCATGTGAACCAGCAGGCCGCATTCGATAGTTCCGCCGTAAAGATTGATTGTGCACGTTCCGTCTTCATCATCGCCGGCCTTGAACGTTCTTCGGACAACAATCAATCCTCCGCTCATGTTCAAAGTTCCGCTTCCGTCATCGGCAGCGAGCACAAGATCAGCGGTGTTAACGTCACCGCCGCTTATATCCAGAACAGCCGTGCCGTACCCATCGCCGATGACAAGCGTATCACCAACGTAAATACTGCCGTCCTCGCTTACATTGATTGCGCTGCTTGAAGTTTCCGAACCGGCCTGCACGCTCAACCTGGTCGCCTTGATCCGGCCGCCGCTGATATCGATTAATCCGCTGCCGCTTCCCAGCACAAAACTGTCGCCGACAGTAAGGCTTCCTCCATCAATATTGGCCTGGAACCATGCGTCATTGCTGTCGGCAGCTTCGAAGTCGCCCTCGACGACAACATTGGGCTCTTCGGTCATATTAAGAACAGCCGAACCCGACAGGGCCAATTGCATCCGCGACCGAACCGTCAGAGACGCTGTGTCGTGAATAAAAATCTCGGCATTGCCGTTAATGTGTCGCATCTCATTTTCAACAATCACGTTTGAATCAAAGTGAATGTTGATGCCGGATGTTCCGCTGCTGGTATCACCAAATTCCCAGTCCCCCAGCACTGTGACGGTTCCACCTATAATGTCAAGATCCTGGTCGCCCAGCGAATTCCACCGGGGACCAAGTATATGACCTACCGTTAAGTTTCGATCCAGTACGGGGCCGCGTTCGGGAGGAGCATTGAGTAAAGCTGTGTCGGTCGGGCCGGGTATTCCAGCCGGATTCCAGTTCAAGGCATCCGACCAAAAAACGCTCCAGGGAGAATCGTTCGTCCAGTTGAAAGTTGTAGCGATAGCGCTACCCGCCAGAATCGGCAGGCAAAACAGAGAAATGAGAACTCTCAGTTTCCTGCTCATCAGTCCTCCTCCTCCAAAGGTACACACGCTGCTTCGACTTTGATTCACTACGATCGATTAAAATGTAAAGCTTTGCGCCTGTACCATCTGGACAAGTTTTTTATCGGGTGTGACCGATAACGCACAAGTGTGTTATGGGACGAATTATAACAGTTTTGCGATCCCAATGCAAGCCTAAAAACCACATTTCCGGCTCGCAAGGTCTCATAACCGGTATGATCATCAATACGCCAATAATAGCCATAAGCGTCTCAAAAACCGGCTTTTACCTGCAGCGAAGAGATTTCTGCGTTTTCGCCCTGATATCGAGGCCTTTGTCTCAGATGTCAGGATCTGGTCAGGCCTGGAGAGTCAACGAGCGGCTGGGGCAATAGGCCTTTAGTTCGAGAGCCGGGATTTTTTTTTGCCGACATTTGGATGTCGGCGAAAGTACGTTATACTTTATGTGTGGGGTGTCACAGTAACAAGCAATAATATCAGAAACATTTAATCTGACACAATCGCTCCTCTTCTCTTCTCGAAAAGGAGGCGGGCTGGCCGGCTTAACGAAATAACTGGGGGGTCTACCGTCTCCTTTCTTTTTTTTGTCATCAAAAGCTTCTGCAACAATTGAAGCTTTTAAGCATATCCACTCAGTGTTTATCCGGTTAATGTGCAGGTTCATAAAGTCCGTTTTGCCTGTGACCGAGCAATAGCTTTCACCTGATATCTACCCATTGAACCGGATGAACCAAGTTTCCAAAAACATCCCCACATCCACTGCTACTATGCCACCTTCCTGCTTGAATCTCTCAGCCATTCAAAATGATCACTATTGAGGCCACAGTTTTTCTTTAAGCCAGTTTTCCATCAAGAGAGCATAATCCCTGAGATTAACCGCCCGAGAACCGGGCGATTCACTGTCGTGCAGATTCGCGACAGAATCCATCAGAAAGATGCCTGTGCCACCGGTTGCCAGGTGCGCCACCTCGGCCCCCGAAAGGGCATAGTCATAAACGAGAACTTCGTCCACCGTACCCACAAACTCACGGTCGGTGGTGTCCGACCGGTTGCCAATCGCCAGATCGTTGGTATCCTGAGACAGGCTCAATATGCTGTTCGCGTCGTCGCGACTGTCTGCAAGAGCGCCGTTAACGTAGCACTTGACTTCATTACCGTCGTATGTCCCCGCGATATGAATCCACTCATCGTGGTCCAGTTCACCGCTGGTGACATGATACCTCACGCCGTTAACGTCGCGCACCAGGAAAACGAAGTGGTCGTCGCCGTCGATCTCCAGTCCGAATGTTTCGGCATTGTCGGCGCCCTTGACCACAACGCGGGCGCTGTGGTCCTGCGTGTAGGGATAACTGATCCATGCGCACGCGCTGACCGAACCTGTCGGCCTCAATTCCGGCGCGTCCGGCACCAGCACACGCCCGCCGCCAAGATCGAGCGCATACGCACCAATCCTGCCGCCAACCCACGAGTAATCGCCTTCGATTGCACCGTTATTGCCGTTTGAACTGGAATCAACGGTCGTATTGCCGTCACCGTCGTCAAGCTTCCACCAGCCGATCACACCTGCCGAATTCGGCGACGAGTAGGCTTCAAAAGTCGTATCGCTTTCGAGCCACTCATCAGCCATAATCTCGACATCCGGCATGTCTACAACGCAGTTGCCGCTCAAATCACCCACCGGCCCGAATTGCGGCACACACTTCGGCGGATACAGGCGGATATCGTCGAACCAGACCGTACCAGTGCCGCCGGGAACCGGCTGAGTCACCATGTCGCCAAAGCCTATAAGTATCTTTTTGACAGCGCTTGTGTTGACATCGGTGAATTCCGACAGGGCAACGTTCCACTCGTGCCACTCTGCCTCGGCTATATCATTGGCATCGCCGTCGTAGTCTACATCTTTGATATTTGTCGAACTGTCCTCGAGTGCGATCCACATATTCTCGGTAGCGCCGACAGCATTGTCTGTCAGACCATAGAAGTACAGCGTCAACATCTTCGTGCCCGGAGAATCCCAGTCCTGGGCCGAAGTGTATTCGCGCACCACCTCGGACCAATAGTGACCGCTCCACCAGTCTTTTTGGTTCTCATATAAGAACTCCATGGATTGTTTGCCTCCATGGATATTGGGCTCGGTGGCAACCCAGATATTAGACGAACTGTTTAAGCTGGTCACGCCGTCTTCCCAGGTGTCGTAGATCGGATTGCTCGAGTCGTTGTATGACTCCATGTCGTCGATGATCAGGAAGTTGGCCGCATTAAAGCTCCACACATTGCCCTTCCACGGACTGTTGCCGTCGCCGACGTTAACTTCGTCAATCCGCCAATAGTAAGTAGTCTCGAATTCCAGAGTACTCGTCGGTGTAAACTCGTTCGGCCCCTGGTTGCCCTCGTACACGTCAAGAGTCGCGCTCGTAGTGGCATCCCGCACATCCTCGAAACTCGTGCCGAAGTACACATCGTGCGAAACTGCGAAATCCCCCGGCCTCCAGCTAAACATCGCATCCACCGAAACATCCCCGGCACCGTCGTGCGGCTTCGGACCCCATGCCACCGCAACATCACCACCCCGGAAAAGCCCCGTCACTTCCGCCTCCGAAAGCGCATAATCATAGATCCTGAAGTCGTCGATCTTACCCACAAAATCGTCATTATGGTTGAAACGCGCCCCGATTCTCACATCAGCCGCCGATGCCACAATAGCCGCCAACATCGTCGTGTTAACGCCCGTGAGCGTATCAACGAGCGAACCGTCGAAATACAACTGCATTACCTGCGTATTCTCATTCTTGATGAAAACAAAATGGTGCCACCCGCTTCGCCAGCCGCTCGGATCAGCCCCCTCTGCCCGCGTCCACTCCAACCGGTCGTTCGCATCGTTGCCCGCCTGGAATATTACTGCGTCCCTGCTCCCATTCGGCAGGGCTACAGAAAGGTGAATCGTCTCACCGCCCGTCTCGTAGCCCGTGCTGAATATCCAGTTATCGGCGTCGTCTCTGTATGCTCCCTTTGCCCACAGAGAGATGGACACCTCCTTGCTGATCGTCCCAAGCCGGCTTGTCGAAACCGTTATACGCTGGTCACTGTCCATGTTGATACAGCCGGGGAAACGCCCGTCGTCTGTGTCCCAGGTGTCACCGTCAAAGTCATCACCGCTGCCGTGTGCACCATGACCCGATGAATCGTACGCAATATCCCCGCTCGTCTCATCAAACTTGTACAGGATGAGAAGGTTCGGATCCAGTGTCGTTAAGCTCCAGATGTCACCTTTCCACACGTTGGCGTCATTGACCTCGTCAATCCTCCAGTAGTAAACCGTGCCCCCTTCCAGTTCACCCGGGTCAAACGACGCCGCGCCCTGCCGCCCCTGACCCGGAGCAGTGTTTGGATCGGTCGCATCGTTGACATCGTTGAAATTCGTTCCAAAATACACATCATGAGCGACCGCAAAACATCCGGTTGCCCAACTGAGCACCGGATTGAGTTCCGAACCGCCGTCGGCCGGCTCAGGATCGAACGCCCTGCCCCCTGCAATCGTAAAGCTCCACACGTCACCTTTTTCGATTATACCGTACCACTCATCGATGCGCCAGTAGTAGCTCGACAGATACGGAAGGTTGCCCGCCTCATAATAGGGATCCCTGGCAATGCCCTTGAATATAACGGGAGTGAAACGGTTCGCGTCGGCAACTTCCTGATAGTCGGTGCCGAAGTAAACCGCATGTCTTACCGAGCCGCCCATTGCAGCGCCGGCCTCCCAGAATAAGGAGACTTCGCCTGGACAGACATTATCCGTACCATCGGTCGGATTCGGGTTACTCGCTTTACGAATGGCGCTGAACTCCACCTCGTCCAGGTACAACTCGCAAGTGTCATTCCTGGAGCTGTCGCTTCTTGTTCCCACCCCGAACGCATCGATCACCTTGTTGCCGAAGTCGACGGCAAGAGAAAAATTGTCATCTCCCTCATCTGTCGGCCCGATCGTTCCCGACAGCACACCGTTGCTGTAAGTAAGGTCAAATGTCCACTCCGTCTGGTCCAGTATGTGACGTGTTACGCCTTGGTTTCCCGCCACCTCAAGACTCACACGCCAGCCGGCATCTCTTGGTTCTTCGATGCTGATTCCACAGACGAACTCACCGTCTGTACCCTTTGTGAAAAAGCCGATAAAGAGCATGCCGTCAAAATTAGTGTCGTCCAAGTATGCCTTGCCCCTCATCGTAAGTGTATCCTCAGCCGTTAAATCGCCGATAGCCGCCCCGACGTATGCAAACTCATGCCGAGCAAATGTCCCGCCAACCTCACCGGCCGAGCCGCCCGCATTGCTTGTATTTGACCAGCCGAAATCGTTGTCCGGATCATGATTACGAAAATCGAGATGAAACTTGCTCAGACCCGTATCGAACGTCTCGCTGACAATAGTAGCTTCCGCCCTGACCGGCTCGCCCGAACATAATAACACTGTCAAAACCACACAGCACAACAGCATCAATTTACCACGCATCGAATTCCTCCTTTATTTCAGAATTAGACTACAACCCTATTTCTATATAAATAAAATAGACGCCTCACACCCGACAAAAACAATTCGATTGTCGAAGCACCGCACCTCCACCCACAAGAACCTCGCCGCTAAACGAAAATGTGGGAATGCAGCGTTTAGCCTTTCCGACGATTTCAGTATAAACGTTTTGTCCTATAAAAACAAGCGTTTTGTACCAGTTGTTCCAAAAACTCAGGTGCATGCCCCAAAAGCACCAAGCCTGCATAGCAAACGCTCTTTCTGCCGGATTCCTCACTCCACGCTAAACAAGAATCTACCAGAATCCCAGTTATCGGCACATCGCCGTTATTGGCTTCCCGTTGTTTATTTCTTATACTTAAATATGGTGACGGCCAAGGAGGCAAATAGCCCAGAGCCAAGTCGTAGTTTTTAGCTGTTTCGGGGGGACAAAATGAAACGTCGTAAATATGTAAAATACGCAAAAGGCGTTGCACTTATCACGTCAATGATATTTCTGATAGTATTCTCTGCGCTCGCTGTGGCGATGGCGTCGCTATCGGGTTCGAATCTTCAAATCGCCGAGAACCAGCGAAAGGGCGACCACGCAAGGGCGTGCGCAGAATCCGGCCTTGAGGTCATGCATTACTGGCTGGACCAGGTCGCCGTACCGGGAGATACGCCGCAAAGCCAGGTATTCAGTCAGTTCGCATCTTCATTTCAGACTGAAACATACGACATCTCCAACCTGGTGCCTGCTTACGATGGCGAAAGCACCATGAGCGTTCCTAATATCACGCTCGATTCGGCGAGAGCGAAAAGTTTCTCTGCCGTCGTCTCGCCCGTCGGTACGGAAACAGTGCAGGCCGACATTACCGGCACCTACGCCGGGCTGACAAAGACGTTAAGGGTTAATTACAAAATCGCAACAAGGGCGCACACAGTCTTCGATTTCGGCGTCGCTACAAAAGGACCGTTGTCTTTGCAGGGCAATATACTGCTTGAAGGCGTCAATATCTCCGTCGAATCAAGCGTCTATATCGAAAGCTATGATTCAGCTCTGGCGCTCGAAATCATAGGCAATTCACAGATTGGGGGCGATGTGAGTATCGCCAACAGCAGTGCAAGTGTCAGTTTGCAGGGCGGCATGGCGGGAATCGGCGGCGAAACCGGAAGTGATGCAATAGAAAACCATGTATCCTACGGCGTCGCACCGGTCGAGTTCCCGAGTCCCAATCCCGGCTACTTCGAGCATTACGCCACCAACATAGTAGATTCCTCGACCGACATGAGCGAAGATGCAACATACGAAAACATAAGAATTGCCGCCGGTACAAATCCCAACTTCACCGGCAACGTCACTCTAAAGGGAGTAGTTTTTATCGAAACGCCGAATGTCGTGACATTCGCAGGAAACGCGGAAATAACCGGTATCATCATCGGAGACGGCGAATTAGAGGATAATTCGGGAACAAATCGCATTGAGTTCCAGGGCACCGTCGATAGCAACCCAGTCAGCGTGTTGCCCGCCGAGGAGCAATTCACCGGCCTGCACGACGAGACCGGAACATTTCTCATGGCCCCGGGCTTCCACGTGAGCTTCGGCGGTAACTTCAGCACCCTCAGCGGAGCGATCGCAGGAAACGGCATCGAATTCTTTGGAAACGCAGGCGGAACCATCAACGGCTCGGTGCTCAATTACTCCGATGAAGAGATGACCCTCAGCGGCAACAGCGACCTCTTCTTTAATCGCTCCGGCACAACCGAAGTACCCGCAGGATTCGTACCCGAAATAATCCTGGAATATGATCCGAACTCATACGCGGAAATTGCCATCTAATCTTTGCTGGTTACGTAGATCACCTGCTCGGCGAACAGATTAGGTGCAAAAGTTACAGGGTTGAGTCGATTCTTTACGATGCCAATCTTCTTCTCGACCCTGACGCCCAGCTTCCTGCAGAATTCGTCGAAATCCTTCAGTGACAGAAAATGTATGTTCGGCGAATCGTGCCACCCGAAAGGCAACTGTCCCGTCATCGGCGCCTTTCCGCCAAAAAACAACTGTGCCCTGCAGCGCCAGTGTGCAAAATTGGGAAAACTTACTATCACCTTTTTGCCCACACGAAGCAAATCCTTGAAAACCTTTTCGGGTCGCTTGACCGTCTGGACCGTTTGAGAAAGAATCACATAATCGAAGCTCTTGTCCGCGTAGTTATCGAGGCCCTGCTCGACATCTTGCTGAATAATCGAGAGCCCGCGCTGCACGCATCGCAATGCAAGGTTCTGATCCAGTTCAATTCCCTTACCTCTTATATTCTTATCCGCAATCAGTCTTGCCAACAACTCTCCGTCACCGCTGCCGATATCGAGAACCGTGCTGTCGGGCTCTATCAACTGCTCGATAAGTTCATAATCGACACGCGTGCGAAGAGCCTGTTCGAATCGGCTGAGCAAATGCTTCTTTTCCACCGCCTCCGGTTGCGGCTTCTTCTCTACACCGGGTCGATGAGTTGCTTCCAAAAAGCCTGAAATAAACGCGCCGAGCACCTCCGGTTCGAGCAGGAAGGCGTCGTGGCCGTAGGGCGAGGCGATGTCACAGTAGCTCACATCTTTGCGGTTGGCGACTAGCGCATCGACTATAGCCTTGGATTGCTCCGGTGTAAAAAGCCAGTCACTGGCGAAACTGACCACAAAAAACCGACATCTAACATTCTCGAACGCGTTTTCCAGAGAGCCGTACTCCCGCTTCAAATCGAAATAGTCGGCCGCCTTGGTTAAATATAGATAGCTGTTGGCGTCGAACCGCTCGACAAATATTTGTCCCTGGTGATCGAGGTATGTCTCGACCGCAAACTCCGATTTTAGGTCGTAACTGTAATGATCGGCGCTTCGCAGCTGCCTTCCGAACTTCTCGCGCATACCCTTCTCCGAAAGATAGGTGATGTGCCCTATCATTCTCGCTATCGCAAGACCCTCGTCCGGGCCTTTTTCGTCGTGGTATTGACCGTCTGAAAAATTAGGGTCGGCCAATATCGCGCTTCTGCCGACCGCATCAAACGCGATCGACTGCGCATTCAAATGCGAAGTTGTGGCTATAGCTATCGCTGAGTCGACCATATCAGGGTATGCTATGGCCCACTGGAGAACCTGCATTCCGCCCACCGAACCTCCGATCACGGCCAGTATCTTCTTTATCCCCAGTTTCTCCAGCAAAAGCTTCTGCACTTTGACCATGTCGGCAATGGTGATAATCGGGAAGTCCTGGCCGTAAGGCTTACCTGTCTTGGGATTAACGCATGACGGGCCCGTCGTCCCGCTACAGCCGCCTAAGAAGTTCGAGCAGATCACGAAATATTTGTTAGTGTCGATTCCCTTGCCGGGACCGACCATTATGTCCCACCAGCCCGGTTTGCGGTCATCGGGACTGTTATAACCGGCTACGTGAGCATTGCCGCTGAGGGCGTGGCAGACCAGGACCACATTGTCCCGCGTCTCGTTGAGCTTGCCGTACGTTTCATAAGCTGCGTCAATAGGCCCGAGACTCTTACCGCAGTCCAGTTCCAGGGGCTTATCCGCCTCAACAACACGCATCGTCTGCGTTTCGACCAGGCCAACCGAGTTTTCGTCAATTTCTGCCATATCACGCTTTAGTATAACCGAAAGTTTGTCTGTGTAAAGGGCTCTGCCGGTGGGTTCGCCGCCCCAAAATCCCGGCCGCCGGGGACAGTTTTCTGACATTTTATCCTGTAAAAAATATAAAAAAACCTTGACACCGAAAAAAACACTCGTAGATTGTGGGTACCTCTTGTGGGGACAACATTGAGAGACGGTTTCAACCTAATACCATTTTGTTGAAAGGAAGCATAGGATGGCAAAGAAAAAGAAAGCCGCAAAGAAGAAAGCCTCAAAGAAGAAAGCCACTAAGAAAAAGGCTGCAAAGAAGAAAAAAGCCGCCAGGGGACTCTGGTCGACTGCTGACGAAAAGCTTCTGAGGAAACTCTTCCCCAGTAACCCGACGGCAGGGATTGCCAAAAAGCTCAAACGCAAAACCGATGCTGTGAAGAAAAAAGCCTCGCGGATGGGCCTCAAGAAAGCCAAATCCTATTTGAAGAAGCTCGGCAGAGCCTGATATTTCCACTGGGGGAACGTCTTCTTCGCTATTTGCCCGCTGGTTGGGGCGATACAATCGTCAGTTGCGCGATAGCGGCGGCAACACGGGATTTTTGTTATACTCTCCGTTGATATGCCGAACGCAGGCAGCACGGTTGGGTAGTTTACCCACACACCCACCGGATGTGTTCTGGATGTTAATGTAGTAAGGTTTGTTTGGCGTAAAAGCCGTTATTGCTGTTTGAAAGGAGGCGTTTAAGATGATATGTAACAATGCTGTGTCCCGGCGTCACTTTCTCGCAAATTCCGTACTTGGGGCTGCTTTGGCGGCGTCAGCTGGGGTGACAGGCTCTCTTTTTGCCAAGGCAAAGCCCCGGTTGCTGCGATTGGGAGGGCCTACCTTCGAGAAATTTGACGGTCCCGATTCCTGGGTAAAGGCTCTCAAGAAGCTCGGCTATCGTTCGGCCTACTGTCCCCTCGATCCGGAGGCCAAAGGCGATGTTGTCAAGGCATACGAAGCCGCGGCCAAAAAGGCCGACATCATCATCGCTGAAGTGGGGGCGTGGAGCAACCCGATCAGTCCCGATGAGCAGACCCGCCTTAAGGCCATCAAAAAGTGCCGCCTGCGTCTGGCGCTGGCCGAGCGGATCGGGGCGAACTGCTGCGTCAATATCAGCGGCTCGCGCAACAGCAAAAAATGGGCCGGCCCGCATCCCGATAACCTGACCACCGAGACTTTCGATCTGATAGTCGAGACAACGCGTTCAATCATCGACGACGTCAAACCGACTCGAACATATTTCACCCTCGAGACCATGCCCTGGGGCTTTCCCGATTCGGTCGATTCTTATCTTCGCCTGATAAAGGCCATCGACCGCGACCGCTTCGCCGTCCACTTTGACCCTGTCAACCTTGTATGCAGTCCCCAGCGGTATTTCACAAACGGCCTGATGATTCGCGAGTTCTTCGAAAAGCTCGGCCCGCTAATCAAAAGCTGCCACGCAAAAGACACCCTTCTGGACACTAAACTGACCACCCATCTCGACGAAGTTCGCCCCGGCACCGGCTGCCTTGATTACGCAGAGTTCTTAAAGCAGTTAAGCAAATTCCCCGACACGCCGTTAATGCTGGAACACCTAAAAGGCGCCGAACAATACCGCCTCGCCGCCGACCACCTCCGCTCGGTAGCCAACAAAATCGGCTTGTCCTTCGGCTAAAGCATGATACATCCCGCCACTCTCAGCCTAACGCATTCTTCAGTGACTCGAAATTCGGGTATGTGACGCTGCTGTGTACTATTTCGAGCATTTTTTTGTAGTTGCGGATGTTGTTGTGCCTGTCGGTTAGGGGTGACTTTATGTAGATGGCTGCGAAGAGGTTGGCCATTTGGACCGCTTCGGTGAAGTTCATTGAGCCTTTTTGGAACTGTTCGAGATTATGGCCCATGTATGAAATAAGGCCGGCCCTGAACGAGTCACCGGCGCCGACAAGATCGATCACCCCGCCAACCATGAACCGCGATTCGACCCTGGCGGTGCCGCTGATTTTCCCATTCGGCGAAATATGTTTTTCATAGGCGCCGTCGCTTACCGTGACTCCGAACACACTTGTCCTGCCGCGGGCATGCCAGAATT
>Ga0208771_1001512_pt1 | contig 12195 bp, 9 predicted proteins | sample AntAceMetag02UKX_FD_184775 | JGI IMG/M metagenome (GOLD analysis project Ga0208771, IMG submission 184775) | Saline lake microbial communities from Ace Lake, Antarctica - Antarctic Ace Lake Metagenome 02UKX (SPAdes) (version 2) | ecosystem: Environmental > Aquatic > Non-marine Saline and Alkaline...
CCCACCTCCGGCATCGCTCGCCATGGTCGCTTATCCGGCCTTTACAGCCAGAGGCTGCCAGGGCGAATTCGGCTCGCCGGAGCGGTTGGATATAGGACTTGTTAAGGCCTGAAATAAACCGATTGCTCGGTATGTATGAAAATCCAATACTCCACTCCTCCATTACCGATATTGTCCGCATATTTGATTGAGACATTAAAGAACGCTCTATTACCCACACAAAACAACTGAGAACTTTATCATATAACTACACTCAAAAATATTAGAAAACTATATATTCACCACGAAGAACACGAAGTTCACGAAGAAAACAACAAGAACACTTTAGAAATATTTCTAATTTTTTCACATTCCTTCCTGAACTTCGTGTTCTTCGCGGTAAAAAGTGTTTCGAGTAGGTTCTACCCCTTCTTCCATCCGACCAGTGAATTGAAGACCAGAGCTCCGATCACCATAGCTCCCCCCAAAAGTGATTCCAGCCCGGGGTATTCCGAGATGATCATCCAGGCCCAGGTCGCTCCCAGCACAGCTTCCAGCAGCTTGAGCAGACCAACCTCAGTTGCCGGGATATAGCGGGGAGCAAGGGTGACCAACCCCATGCCACCAGCGCAGGATATTCCTCCGATCAAGAAGAATAGTCCCAGATCAGACCCGCTGACAGGAAAAGGTCTCGCCGCCGGGAAGACGAAGAGGGTAAAAAGAAGGCCTGTTAAGGCCAGGGATGGAAGCATATTAATCTCTCGGGCATATCGCATAAAGATAATGTAGGCAGCTAAACAGATAGCAGCCCCAAAGGCGCAGAGGTCCCCGGCCCACGATCCCCCCATCAAGCCTCCATGGAAGATCACCACGATACCGCCCAACCCCACCAGGATAGCGATCCAGGTCCGTCCCGGGACTCTTTCCCGGAGGAGCAGCCAGCTAAATAATGCTACTATCAATGGAGCGGCGTTGGTGATAACCAGTGTATTGGAGATCGAGGTGAGGGTGAACGCGGTTACGAAACAAATATTGCCGATGGCCATAATGACCGCCGCGATCACCCCGGTCCAGCCAATGGCGAAAAACCGGGATAAGAACCGCCGACGCCAGCAGACGATCATCCCGATCGAAAGGGTGGAGAAGACAAAAAAACCACGCCAGCAGATCATAGTCCAGCGGTCGACGGAGACCTGCCGAATCAACAGGCCTTCAAAGCTCATTATAATCGCCCCGACTACCACCATCAGGGTTCCGCGCGTACGATTGGAAATGGACATCAAAAAATCTCCAGATAATTAATACCTAAATTGAGCGATTCTATGCGGCGAACTGCACCGATCTTATGGTCTGCCCCGCAAGTATGCGGGATCTCCGCTACGCTACGACATTAGGTTGCAAAAATACTCGTTCGAATTTATTAATGCGTCTGCGTTTATTTCATCCGCCATAGTTTCAACGATGGTGGAAGCCTTGGCGAAGGCAGGTTCGAAGTTTCTCTTTTTTTTCCGCGGTCGACGACCGCGGCTACAGATCGGGGGCCTTCTCCGTCAACCGTCAACTGTCAACTTTCAACTTTCCTTCCCCCCATCATCAATCCCAAATTCTCAAACGTGGCATCATCTCGATCCACCACCCCCATGATCTCCCCCTCGAAGATCACCGCAATCCGATCGGAGAGCGATAAGATCTCATCGAGGTCCTCCGAGATCAGGAGCGTGGTTACTCCCCTCTCCCGCTGCTCGGTGATCCGCCGCCGCACATACTCGGTCGCCCGGATATCCAGTCCCCGGGTCGGCTGAGATGCCACCAGCACCCGCGGTCCTCTCGATATCTCCCGGGCCAGGATCAGCTTCTGGATATTTCCTCCGGAGAGGTTCTTGATCGGGGTAGAGATAGAAGGGGTCTTGATATCGAATGTCTCCACCAGCCGTTCGCTCTCCTTCGCGATATTTTTGAAGTTCATAAATATCCCATCGGCATAGGGGGGATAGATATGGTCCTTCATGATCAGATTCTCCGAGACGGAAAAGTCTCCCACCGTCCCGTCGGCCATCCGTGCCTCCGGAATATAGGAGAGTCCCTGCTCCAGCAGTTGCGCCGGTCTCCAGCCGGTCACATCAACCCCCTCCATGAAGACTTCACCGGCGGTCGGGGGACGTAACCCGGCGACCACCTCAGCCAGGTCCCGTTGCCCGTTGCCCGAGACCCCGGCCAGCCCCAGGATCTCCCCGGACCGGATCCGGAGATCAACTCCCTTGAGCGATTCAAGCCCGCTCTCCCCCAGAGCCCGAATCCCTTTCAGCTCCAGATGAACCTCCCCCAGCTCCACCTTCGGATGGTCCACCCTCATCAGAAACTCACGCCCCACCATCATACTGGCCAGTTTCTTTTCGTCCGCCTCCTCAATCGGCAGCTTCCCCACCACCCGCCCGGTATGCAGTACTGTTACCCGGTTGGAGAGCGCCATCACTTCCCAGAGCTTGTGGCTGATAAATACCAGGGCATGCCCCTCATCCACCATCTTGTGGAGCGTCTTGAAGAGACCATCCACCTCCTGGGGGGTCAGAACCGCGGTCGGCTCGTCCAGGATCAGGACCGACGCACCCCGGTAAAGAACCTTCAGAATCTCCACCCGCTGCTGCTCACCCACCGAGAGCTGCCAGACCGGAGCTTTGGGATCTATCTGAAGGTGGTATAGTTCAGCCAGCTTCTCGATCCGCCGGGCGACCACATCCAGGTCCAGCAGGACTTTCCGCGAGGATGGCAGCCCCAAAGCTACGTTCTCGGTCACCGTAAGAGTCGGGACCAGCATGAAGTGCTGGTGGACCATTCCGATGCCGTGGCTCATCGCGTCGAGCGGCGACCGGATCCGGACCACTTTGCCGTCGACCAGGATCTCTCCCCTATCGGGCTGATACATTCCGTAGAGAATCTTCATCAGGGTGGATTTGCCCGCCCCGTTCTCCCCCAGAAGCGAATGTACCTCTCCGGCTCGGACATCAAAATCGATGCGATCGTTGGCCAGAACACCGGGAAATCGCTTCACGATCCCCCGGGCCTCCAGCGATTCGACCTTAATTAAATTGGTTGGTCTCTGGTTGGTAGTCATATTGGTTTTACCGACTGTTTATTTCAGCCGCAAAAAAACTATGCTATTTTAAAGGCTCCCCCTGCCTCCCCCCCTTTTTGTAGCCGCAAAAACGCGCAAAATTCGCAAAAGTCCCTCTACCTCGGCCTTGTCATTCGAAGTTGGAAGTTGAACACACTGCCCGCCGAAGCTTTAGCGAAGGCTAGTTCGATGTTCATCTTTTCTCCCCTACCTCCCCCCTTTTTTAGCCGAAAAAATACGCAAAATTGCAAAAGTCCCTCTACCTCACCCCCTTTGCAGTCCAATGATTACTCTGATTGTTTTTTCTATCAACCGTCAACTGACAACTGACAACTGTCAACCATCCTTTCCCTCGGCCCCTTTGAATATCCAATAACCAACTCCCAACTGCCAACCTGTCCGCCATAGCTTTAGCGAAGGCTGATTTTTAAGTGGCCTTTAGACTTGGCAATTTGATCATTGGAAATTGGAAGTTGGTTATTAGATATTCAGCCACTACTGCCTACTGCCCACTCCCAATTATTTAGTCTTGATCTCACCTTCGATAATCTTTTGAATGTTATCGCCGATAAAAGCCTTCTGCAAGAGCGGATCGTTGACTACGATCACCTGACCGCCATTCTCCAAGGTCAGTTCAAACTTTGTCCCACCCAGTGTTCCGCTTTTAATCGTCTTAATCATCGGCATTAAAGCTACCTTCCACATATTGACCTGACTGGCCAAGACGGTCCCGGGATTGAAGGGAATCTGGTTAGTCTGAGCGCCGAGGAAATATACCCCCCGCTGAGCACAGGCATTGATGATGGCTACCTGGATCTGGGCATGGCCAGCCAGGACATCGGCACCGGCACTGATATGGGCCTGGGCCGCCTCGGAGGCCAAGGCCAGGTCGGAGTAGGAACCGGTCCAGGTGGCATTTACCTTGGCCTTGGGATTAGCATACTTTACACCGGCTTTGAATCCATCACAGAATGATTTGGTCGAACTGGCCTCAACCGGACCCACCCAGCCGATGATACCGGTGGTGGTCAGTTTGCCCGCTAGGGCGCCCATAGCAAAACCTGACTGATCGGCCAGACAACTGTAGCCAAAGACATTCTTAATTCCCTGATCGGTGAAGGGATCACCCCCGGTTCCCCAGCAGAAGCTGATCTTGGGGAAGTCCGGCGCGATATTTTTGAGGAGACTGCCATACTGGGATCCATGAGCGACGATCAGGTCGTATCCCTGGCTGGCATAGTCGCGGATCGCGGCATCAGCGTCATCCAGCATAAAGAGAAGTTCCGAATATGTGAAATCAAAATTCTTTTTTCCACCCATCTCCTTCTGAATATCAACCAGGGCTTCATAGAAAGACTGGCACCAGCCATAATCGTTGATAGTGCTGGGCATAACCCAGGCCACCCGGAATGGCTTAGCCTCCGCCACTGAGATAAATCCGGTCGTGACTAACGCCAGCGCGATCAATACCGCCATAAAACCTTTTAATCTCATCGTTCCTCTCCTCCTTTTCGCCGAAGGAATCTTTCAAGATATCCCTCGACAATATTTTTTAACTATTAATAGCAATTCCTGCTCTTATTTGCTGCCTGATCATCACCTCCCAATGGGCATCTTCGCGGCAGCCGCGGAATTATTATTTCTGACAATATTCCTCAATTTCTCCTTATCGAACTACTTTTTGCCGAAAAAGGAGCCTTAATTGTAAAATCCCCTCTACCCCGCCCCTTTTTTTAGCCGGAAAAAACAATGCTATTTTAAAGGCTCCCCCTACCTCCCCCCCTTTTTTAGCCGCAAAAAAACGCAAAATTCACAAAAGTCCCTCGACCTCGGCCTTGTCGTTCGATGTTCGAAGTTGAACGTTCGACGTTCGATGTTCATCTTTCCCCCCCCACCTCAGCCCCTTTGAATATCCAAGGTCCACATCCACTCCCCACTGCCCACCTCATTTTCCTCTCTCAAATGGCTTATTCAACGCCGCCGGTCCCCGGACCCGCTGCTTTACCATCGCCGCCAGGACCACAATGGTGATGATATAGGGGATCATCAGCATGAAATCGGGCGGTATCCCTATCCCCTGGACCTGGGCCCAGATCTGAAAGGCATTGACCATGCTGAAGAGAAGCGCCCCTATCAGTATCCCCATCGGGCGCCAGCGTCCGAAATAGACCAACGCTACCGCGATAAATCCCATCCCGTTGGTGATATTCTGCTGGAAGAGATTGAGCAGAGCGATCGAGAGCGATGCCCCGGCTATCCCCGCGAGCATTCCCCCCACCGTCACCGTCAGGTAGCGGACCCGATTGATATTCACCCCCAGGGAGTCCGCCGCCTGCGGGTTCTGGCCCGCCGCCCGCACCTTGAGTCCCAATGGTGTTTTGTTGATAACAAACCAGGCCACCGGCACCAGAAGAAACGCCCCGTAAACCAGGACATTCTGCTGGAATAAGATCTCACCCAGAATCGGTATCTCCGATAGCAGAGGGATTGGAACCGGAGCGAATCCGTTCACCGTCTGCACCGTCCCCAGCATCTTCTTGAAGAGAAGCTCGCTCATCCCCAAGCCGAAGAGATAGAGCCCGATTCCGCTGATCCCCTGTTCCGCCTGCATGGTTACACTGATAAAGGCCATGAATAGCCCCATCAGGCCGCCCACGATGACCGCCGCCAGAAGCCCCAGGAGCAGACTCCCGGTCTTGAAAGCGACGAAGAAGGCGGCAAAGGAGCCCATCAGCATGATCCCATCCACGCCTAAGTTGAGCACCCCGGAGAGCTGCCCGAAGGCCTCCCCAATCGCGGCGTAGAGGTAGGGGGTGGCCAAGCGGATCCCCGATCCGGCAATCCCGATTATATTATCCCTTATCATGGTGCTAAAAGAAAAATCCTAAATTCTAATTCTCTAAATTCTAAATGAATTAATTCACCACGAAGATCACGAAGTAGAAGAAGAATCGTTGAAAAAAAGTAAGCTGCAGTTCATTTTTTTAAAAACCTTCGTGATCTTCGTGTCCTTCGTGGTTTCAATCAATTTTATCAATGTCTCCTAACTCCGAAGGCTCCTCTGCCTGACTGGACTCTTCCAGATCCGAATCCTGCTCCCGTTTAAAATCGGCGGCCTTCTCTTCCGTCAGCTCGGCCCGCGCCGACAGACGACGGCGGATAACCTCGCTTCCTACCACGAAGAGGACAATTAAACCGTTCAGGGTCCCGATCAGGGCGGAAGGAACCTGAACCACCCGCTGCATCTTCTGGGCTCCGGAGAGGAGCGCCCCCAGCAGAAAAGAGGCCGGGATAGCCCCAATCGGGTGGAGTTGGCCGAAGAGAGCCGCCACAATCCCGTTAAAACCGGCACTGGAGGTGAAACAGGACATCGAACTGTCGGTGAACATATTATAGCGAACTCCCAGAATCTCCACCGCGCCGCCCAACCCGGCGAAAGCTCCCCCCAGCAGGAGAGCCAGAATCGTATAGCTCTTTACATTAATTCCGGCGTTGAGAGAAGCCCTCTGGTTCTTGCCTATCATGCGAAGACGAAATCCGATCGTGGTCCGCCAGAGGAATATATAAACCAGCACGGCCAGGACGATCGCGATCACAATACCCAAGTGAGCACGGGTCGGGATGAGACGGGGTAGATCACAGGAGCGGGCGATCCGGGCGGTCTCCGGGATAAAAGATCCGCTCTCCTGCTGTTTCGGGTCCATCAATGGGCCGTGAATTATAAAGGTCATCAGATAGACGGCGATATAGTTGAGCATGATCGTGGAGAGGACTTCATTGACTCTAAAATAGGCCTTGAGCACCCCGGCAATTCCACCCCAGATCGCCCCGGCTATCGCTCCGCCCAGGCATGCCAGAATTATCACGATCCAGCCGGGCCATGTCGGTATTGCCAGGGCGATGGAGACAGCCGCCAGGCCTCCGACCACCAGCTGTCCTTCCCCGCCGATATTCAGAACTCCGGCCCGGAATGATATGCAGATCCCCAGACCGACAAAGAGAATCGGCGTCGCTTTTACCACCGTATTGGCCAGGGCGAACTTATTCCCGAAGGCTCCGTTAAGGAGAGCTCCAAAGGCGTCGATCGGGTTGACCCCCATAAAGAGCAGCATCACCACCCCGACCAGCAGAGCCAGAATAAGCGCCCCCACTGGTGTGAGGTTGGCAATAGCCTTGCCGAGTTGGAAACGGGTTTTCAGATCTGCTCTCCCCTTGTCCCGGTAGCGACGATCTCTTCGGTGCTGGCCCTGAATTCAATCATCAGCTCTGAGAGTTCCTGGGTTTCCTGCTTGATCTTCTTTTCGTCCAGACGGACTGCCCGGTAGTCATCCCGGAGCAGCAGTCCGTTAGCCACCATCCATTGTACTTCATTGCCATCCGCGGCCCAAATAATATTTTCAATCACGTTATCCGCCCGGGTGGGGACCAGGTTCGAAGGAGTGAGATCAAGGATGATGAAATCGGCGTCCTTGCTCGCTTCCAGGCAGCCGGCGTTTAAGCGCAGGGCCCGGGCCGCGTCGACGGTGATCATCTTCAGAAGTGTCAGCGAGGGGAGAAGTGTGGCGTCGCGGTGATAGGCTTTCTGATACTGAGCGGCCAGGCGGGCGGCATTGATTATATTCTGATTGTCAGCCGCGCCGGCGCCATCGGTTGAAATCACCACCGGAATCCCCATCTCCATCATCCGGATGATCGGGGGCATCCCGTCACCGATGATGGTATTAGCCAGCGGGTTATGGACCACGGTCGCGCCGGAATCGCGGATGATCTCCAGATCCCGATCGGTGCTGTTGCACTGGTGAGCCAGCAGGGTGCGTGAATCCAGAAAACCCGCACTCTCGGCCATCTCAATCGGGGTCTTACCATACTGCTCGGTAAACCACCGGGTAGTCTCCGGCTCCTCGGAGCTATGCACATGGACCAGTTTCCCGTAACGGTCGGCCCACTTCTTCAGGGCGGAGAGCATCCCGGAGCTGTTGGAAAATATCTGGTCCGGACCGGGGATGATCTCGGTCCGTTCGGCGGCGCCAAACTCATCCTGATATTTCTCCAGACGATCCACCGCCTGCTCGATTGTCTCCAGTACCCGCGGTTCATAGTTCTGATCAGCGCTGCCCACCGCGATGGTCATCTTGCCGCCGGCTTCCAGATTGGCGGCGACCAGGTCATCAACCCGGTATTTGTTGAAGCTGGTATGATTGACAAGGCAGGAAGTAATGCCGTAATGTAGATCGTCGATACGGGCTTTAAAATAGGGGATAAGATTAGGGGATTTTCCAAAGCGCTCGGTCAGTTCATCCCGGCGGGTGTTCATAAAGCCGGTAAACATATTGACGGTATGATCGAGCCAGTCCACCAGCGGCTCATCCTTGGAGATACCGATGATCGGCGACTCGTGATCGTGCCCGTGACACTTGATGAATCCGGGCAGGGCCACCCCGTCAAGCATCGGAATATCATCCTCGGAATATAAGTCCTTCGGTTCCGTTCCCAGGACCAGAAGCTCATTTCCACACTCCGTGACAATCTCTCTCCCCCGTTCGGGAGAGTAGTGCCCCACCGCTTTAATCCGGGGACCATCGGTCAAGACGTATCCGTCGTTAATCCGGGTATCATCTCCCAGCTCGTCACTCAACGGAACCAGAAGTCTGGTCCGGGCCAGTATGAATCGCCTGTCTTTCATATTTAAATCCAGCTCCTTTTGGTTGGTATTTCAATAATCTTATTTTTCTGGAGAAAAATAAGAACATGCAAGCATTGAATCATAAGTAAATCCGCCTAATCCGCGTAATCCGCGGTTTGTTGACCCGATGCATTTTTCAAGGCCGCCTTGATACGGTCGGGGGTAACCGGGAGATCGAAGAACTGAACTCCGGTCGCGTCGGCGATGGCGTTCAAAATCGCCGGAGCCACTCCCACCCCTGCCCCTTCTCCAATCGGGCGGGCTCCGAAAGGGCCGATCTCTAACGGGGTTTCCAGAAACTCAATTGTTTGACGAAGCGGTGCGTCGTGAATAGTCGGCAATCGATACCGGCCGAAGGACGGATTGATTGGTCTTCCCAGTCGGTTGAATTTCAGTTCTTCGTTCAACGCCGCGCCAAGCGCCATCACCACCCCGCCGGTTACCTGTCCCCGGATCTGTTGAGGATTGATAACCTGCCCCACATCAAAAGACGAAATAAAGTGATCGATGATTATACGACCGGTCTTCTTATGAATCCGCAGTTCACACCCCTGAGCGCCGAAGATAAATACTGATTCAAACTGGCCTCCTCCCTCCTGATCGGGGAGAAACCGGTTGTCCAGATGGACATTTGAAGTGGTCTGGATTTCACCGCCGATCATCCGCCCCGACTCATCCCGAAAGCCGTGCGCCAAACCGGCGACTGAAAACCGGACCGTGGGATCGGACGTTTTGTAGACCTGCTTGCCGTCGTAACTGAGCTGGTCGGAGGGACATTCAAGAATCCGGCCAGCGGTTTCTTTTAATAGTTCAATCGCCTTCACGGCTGCCTCAACCACCGCCCTACCACAGAGCAAAACCGAAAGCGATCCCACCGTCTGCCACTCCCAGGGAGATGTCTGGGTATCTATCTCAGATGAGACCGTAATCATTTCCGGAGAGATCCGCAGCGCTTGGGCCGCGATCTGGCGCATGGCATTGCGATGCCCCCCTCCCATATCCACCGTTCCAAAATTAACCGTTACGGACCCATCTCCATTGAATTTCAGATAACAGCTCCGGCCGTGGAAGCCGGTCGAACCCGGGGTTTTTCTAAGAACGGAAAACCCCCGCCCGTAATAATAGAGTTTATCCTCGGCCGGCTTCGGCCGGGAATATAGTTTCCCGGCAACGATTGCTCCACAACCGGCAATATCGCCCAGGTCACCGGGATGATTCCCCTGACCGGCCTGGGATAAATTGATCTCCCGCAATCGCACCGGATTCATCTTCAACTTTTTTGCCAGCATATCCATCAGCCTTTCAGTGGCGAAAAATGCCGACTGATTCCCAAATCCGCGGAGAGCCCCCACCGGTGGCGTATTGGTATAGACACAAAACCCTTCCAATTGGTAATTGGGAATATTATACGGACCGGGGATATTTGCCAGGGCCGCGGTCATCACACCATTCCCTATGTCGGAATATGCCCCCACCGAGTGATGAACGACTCCTTTAAAGAATGTGATCTTTCCCTGGGAATCAGCCCCGATCTTCAAATTCGTTCTGACGCCATTTCCGATCGAAGCGCAGAGAAAAGATTCTTTGCGGGTAGCAAACCATTTAACTGGCCGGCCGGGTATCCGGCTGGCCGCTGCCGCCACCGTAAAGACAAAGTGAGTCCCGGACTTATCCCCAAAACATCCTCCCACCTCCGGAACATGCACCCGAACCGTGCTAACCGATCGATGGTAAATCTCGGCCAGCATCTTTCTCACCATAAATGGTCGAATACAGGAGAGCCAGGCTTCAATTATCCCATTACCTTTAAACCAGACAATTGCTCCATGCGGTTCAATCGCTCCGGGGACGGAAAACGGATAATTAAATTCACCTTCGACAGTAATATCGGAATCGGAAACCCCCTGATCGAGTTTTCCCTTATTCAGCACCTGATGATTAACAATGTTGGTTCCGGGAAGATGATTCCAGCTGGCGGGATACTCTTCCGGGCTAATCTCCGGGTGAATCAGAATGGCTCCTTCCTCCATTGCCAGGCGTGCGTCAGTGTAAACCGGCAATGTTTCATACTCAACCCGGATCTTACCAACTGCGAGACGCGCCTGCCGGGTATCTTCGGCGATAACCGCCGCCACCGGTTCTCCGGCATGACAAACCCGGTCGACGGCCAGTGGCCGACGGTCCTGAAAATCAATCCCATGACGGGAGGGACAATCACGGCCGGTAACCACCCGCGCCACCCCCGGGAACTTTTCAGCCTCGGTTACATCGATTGAACGGATTTTCGCGTGCGCGTGCTCGGGAAGTAAAACCGCCATATGAAGAAGACCGGGAAGACGGATATCATCAAGATAAGTGGCCGCCCCGGTTATTTTATCAAACGCGTCGGGTCGGGGAAGATCCTTTCCAAGGTACTGAAGATTCATTTATTATCTCCATAACTTGATCTGGAACAGATCAAGTTAATTTTGAAGAAAGTCGGTATAAATTATAGCAACAATACAGAATTTTATTCGAAGTCGTTACCTGATCACTTACTTAACCTGATTTCCACCTCCCGGGGAAGGGCCAGTCCGGCTTCTACCTCGATCGCTTTGATGATCCCGACCGGAACCGGGCAGGCAGGGTGAGGAAGAGTTTTTGCCGCCGCCCGGAAGACCGCCGGACCTTCCCCGCGAAAGGATATCTCCTGGAAGGGGTCAATCTCGGTCAGTTGCGCGGCCAGATCCCGGATATGAGAGCAGTCGCTTGTAATCGTCAGCGAACAAGAACGCATACCGGTCTTACTTACCTCTACCGTAGTGGTAAAACCGCAGATCCCTGGTTTTATTTCTGCTTTAGACATAAATTATCGCCTTCGGCGCTAATTTGGGGAATAGGGACCCATCGATATGGGGAATAGTCGGCCACAATCCGGAGATAATTATGAACCTTTCAATTTCAAAACTCATTGTGCCTCCTGCATCTTGTATCCTATATCAGTCACGTCCTGATTTTAAGTTGTCACTTTTTTTTGTTAAAACTCTCTGTTTTTTCCCCTGCTCTCCCCCTGTTATAGCCCTGTGGGAGAGCTTTATAAGCCCGATTACCAGGCCACGGCCTGGATCGAGGTTGAAAACCTCTCCCACAGTTCGCTCAGCCCCCCTTCCGCGGTCAGCGACCGCGGCTACAACGGCCAGTTCCCCATTCGATAGACCGAGCCTGATCTGTCCACTATCCACTGCCCACTGCCCACTGCCTACTGCCTATTTAACGCCTTCCACACCTTCTCCGGGGTAATCGGCAGGGAATCAAACCGGACGCCTACAGCGTCATAGATGGCGTTGGCAATAGCCGGGGCGATGGCACAGGTGGAGGCTTCTCCGATTCCTTTGGCGCCGAAGGGGCCTTCATCCTCCGGAAGATCAACGACCACCGTCTC
>Ga0208771_1001520_pt1 | contig 12178 bp, 9 predicted proteins | sample AntAceMetag02UKX_FD_184775 | JGI IMG/M metagenome (GOLD analysis project Ga0208771, IMG submission 184775) | Saline lake microbial communities from Ace Lake, Antarctica - Antarctic Ace Lake Metagenome 02UKX (SPAdes) (version 2) | ecosystem: Environmental > Aquatic > Non-marine Saline and Alkaline...
TCAAAAAGCCAACAGTAATTTTCCACATGCTCGGGAACTTTTGCGGCCTCCATTCCATGATATTTCTGTTTGTTGTCTTCCGGCTCAATATCATTCCAGGGCAATTTGCAAAGGCCCACCAGTGAAAACCAGGTACGAAATAGAGAGAAATAATTTATAGCTCCTGCCTTATCCTTAAAAGTAGGGATTTGATTATTCACTTGATCCATAAAAATAAGCCAATTTTCATCATGCTGAGGTCCTTTGTTGGCCATTCCGTATCCACCCTGTTGAGCCAAAGATTCTTTAGTAACATATTCGGAAAATTCCATTCCTTTACACTCCATACCAATATCCTGTAAAAATTTAGCGTCTGCACCATATTTTTCTATTAATACTTTCTTCGCCTGTCTAACCCCTAAGCCGGCAATTTTTCCAAATCCTTTACCTTCTGCCATCTGGTGAATTAATTCCAAAACTGCCCTGATATTTCCAAAATTAAGCTCTAAGCCACCGGTAATTTCTTTATTGATAATATTATTTTCGTAACATTCCATAAGAAAGGCAATAGTAGTACTTACTCCAATAGTATCCATCCCATAATTATCACAGTAAAAATTAGCCTCTAAAACTAAATCAGGGTCAAAGCAACCACAATTTCCGCCAAACCCAGCTGTGGTTTCGTATTCTGGTCCATCGACTAAGACCTTTTCTCCTTTTAAAGGTCCTGTAGACAGTTCAAAATCATCTACTGCATGGGCACAGCGCATAGCGCAACCCATCCAGCAAGAGTCACCAGCCTGATTCTGAGTTACACGTTGGTGCCATACCTTATTTTTAATTTTAAGGGCGGCAGGATGTGAACCAAACTTATAATTATGAACGGGCAAACAATTATAATTCTGCATATGGTCTAACAAATTAACCGTCCCTGTTTCTCGCATCCCATTTTGTAGGTGATCTAAGCTTAAAATTTCCTTAGTTAATCTATGTCCCGCTTTACTAACAAGTTCAAGATTAGCAACATTATTAGAATTAGCACTAATACCCTGGTACTTAATTACTACAGCAACTATCTTCTTATCCCGAAAGACAGTACCTGTTCCTCCTCGCCCAGCCTGTTTAATTCTTACCTTTTTACGATGATTATCATACCAGCTTATATTAAGTATTCCAAAATTAGTATTTTGTGCCCCTATGCCTGCTGAGATTATACTTATATTCTTTTTATCTTTATCATCATTTGCATATTCTTCCGATAATGATTCTGTTAAATGATAAGTATTGATTTCTGTATAAGGAGATTCTTTAATAGTAATTTTCCCCTTATTGCCATCAATAAATATTATTACATCCTTTTTGGCTTTGCCTTGAATTTCCAAAAGATCCCAACCTGAAAATTTTAAAAAAGGAGCAAAATACCCTCCTACATTATTATCATTAACCGAACCGGTTTCAGGAGATAGACTCACTATATGAGCCTTACCGCAACCGGAATATTGAGTAATTCCATTCAAAGGACCAGCACAAACAAGTATTTCATTCTCCGGGTCATTCCATTTAGTCTTTGAGGAAACAGCATCCCATAAATACCATATGCCATAACCACGTCCTCCTGTAAAGGTTTCCTTTACCTGAAGCTCAATTGGTTTTTCCTCAATCTTATTTTTTGAAAGGTTAATGTATAAACGCCTATCAGTGTAACCTTTTTCCACTTTGCCCGGCTCAAATTCAAAAGATGTTAATAATTTTTGATTTTTTTCTTCGAACATTAATCATATTTCCTCCTTCCAATATTCATTAAATTCTACTAAAAAATAAATATATAAATCCAAATAATCTATTTTACCTTTACTATTTATTATTTTATAAAGGTAACAGATTTAGAAAAATTGAAAGGGAGACAAAAAGACAAATTTCCTTGCCTCCCTTTTTTGTTTATTTTACTTGTTTATTTTGCAGTCATAGATTTTGCTAAATTTTCAGCATAAGCAACTACGTCTTTTTCTTCGGTAAGGAAATGTTTATTTTCTGCATAAGCTTTATCAATATTCTTTAAATCTCCGGCAAAATAAGCCTTTACTAAATTATCTTTGATTTCTCCTTCTACTTCTTTTAGACCTTTATTTAGTAAAGGTAGCAATTTTTTAGGATCTCCTTTTTGGACGGCAAAGCCCATATATCCTTCTTCTCCAGTATAAATTACTCCAACCATTTTAAGAGGATTATTTTCAGTAAAGACCTTTGCTTCCGGAGCATCACAGATAAAGGCATCTATGCGCCCATTAACTAAATCCATAACCCCTGAATCATTGGTTTCGTAAAGCTCTAATTTTACTTTAACACCTTTATCTAGTAAATTGTTTTGAATCCAATCTGCCTGGGTAGTTCCTCTTTGCGCTCCTACTTTATGGTCCTGGCTTAAAGCTGTAACAATGTTAAGATCAGAATCCTTTTTAACCATTATAGGTTGATCTGCTTTCCAGTAGGCATCTGTAAAGTCTACTATTTTAGCCCTTTTTGAAGTAATATTCACTGCAGCAGCTTCTATATCGATTTTTCCGGCTTTAAGGGCAGGAATCAAAGAATCATAACCAATATCGCGGAATTCTATTTTATACCCTTCTCTTACAGCAATTACTCTCATTAGGTCCATATCTAATCCCACATAATTACTGTTAGAATCAATCCATTCAAAAGGTGGATAATCAGCACAGGTACCCACAATATAGGTCTTAGTCTCTGCCTGAGCAAAAACAGCACCCACTGAAACTAAAATAATCATTAAAACAATCATTAATTGATAAATTTTCTTCATTTTTTTTCTCCTTATTTTTATTTATTTAATTAGATTTTCATTTATCCCTTATACTACTTAATCTTGCTTATATTTTTTTTATCTTCCTCCTCCTTTCTTTTTTTCTTATTTACTAGTTTAGGTTAATATTTTTTCAATGTAAAGCAAATTAAATTTATAATCCAGGAATTTTTATTTTTTTTTCTACCGAATGAAGAATTCTATTCAATATCTCTACAATCACAAAATATATGAAGGCAATAACTAAAAAAACTTCAAATGTTCTAAAATTTCTAGAAGCAATTTGCCTTCCTACAGAAACTAATTCTGAAACTTGAATCATATAGGCTATTGACGATGCCTTTAGTAATAAGATTAATTCATTAGACCATGAAGGAATTACCAAACGAAACATTTGAGGTAGAATAATATATCGAATAGCTTTAATCTTACTCATTCCTATTGATCTGGCAGCAACCATCTGTCCGCCTTTAACTGCCTGAATTGCCCCCCGAAAATATTCTGCCTGGTATGCGGCACTATTTAATCCTAAACCAATAACCGCTGCTGTAAAAGGAGGAAACATAATTCCTATAGAAGGAAGTCCAAAATACAAAATAAAAAGTTGGGTTAGCATAGGGGTACCGCGAAATGCCTCTATATAGATAGTAGTTATGGTGTAAATAATTTTGTTGCCATATACTCGACCTAAACTCAAAGGAATACCTAATATAAATCCTATACTAATTGCTAAAACAGTTAATTCCAAAGATATTAACGATCCTCGTAAAAGCTTAGGTGATATACTCCAGGCAAACTCAAAAAAATTCACTTTGCTTTTTCCCCTCCAATTAAGTTATTTTAGAAAGAAATTTAGCAGTACGTTTATGTTTTGGCTTTTTAAAAATATCTCCTGGGGGACCTTCTTCTAATATTATCCCATCATCCATAAAAATAATATCATTAGCTACCGAACGGGCAAAACCCATTTCGTGAGTAACCACTATCATGGTTGTCCCCTCTTTAGCTAAATTAATCATTACTTCTAATACTTCGCCAATCAGTTCGGGGTCAAGAGCAGAAGTAGGCTCATCAAAAAGAATTAATTTAGGGTTCATAGCCAGGGCTCTGGCAATAGAGACTCTCTGTTGCTGTCCTCCTGAAAGTTGAGCTGGGTAATGATGCATTTCATCTCCCAGGCCTACTCTTTTAAATTCTTCTACAGCTATTTTTGTAGCCTCTTCTTCCTTTATTCCTTTCACCCTCATTAGCCCAATACGCACATTATCTAAGGCAGTTAAATGAGTAAAAAGATTAAAACTTTGAAAAACAAAACCTATAGAAGCCCTAATTTGATTGATGTCTATATGGGATTTGCTTATTTCAACATCCTCGAGCCATACCCGACCTTTATCAGGAGAATCTAACTGATTAATACAACGGAGCAAAGTACTTTTTCCAGTTCCCGAAGGTCCGATAATTACCTTTGTTTCACCTTTTTTTACCTCAAAACTAACTCCCTTGATAACTTCCGTTTTCCCGTAACTTTTATGAAGATTTTCCACTTTTAATATTGTTTGTGCCATTTTAAAATATCCTTTCAAGCCCTTGTGGTAACTTTTTTAATTTCATATCCTGGTATCTTGTATCTCTCTTCTAAAAAATCAAGCAGTTTAACTCCAAAATGAACTACTAAAAAGTAAATTAATGCACAAACAACATACACTAATATAGCATTTCCAAAAGTACGGGCAACAATATACCTTCCTTGTCTCATTAATTCAGTTATTCCCAAGGCATAAACCAGGGAGGTATCTTTCAAAACACAGGCATATTCATTAGACCAGCCAGGAATGGAAATCCTTAAAGCCTGGGGTAAAATAATATAACGTATTGCCTTGAATCTACTCATACCAATCGATCTGGCAGCTTGCATTTGTCCTACATCAATGGATTTAATTGCTCCGCGAAATATTTGGGATTGATAGGCGGCGGAACGAAAACCCATAGCTAATAGTGCAGCTATAAAGGGAGAGAAATTAAGATTTAAAGAACTAGCTCCAAAGTAAAAGAGAAAAAGGAGGACAAGGGCAGGAATAGATCGAAAAAATTCAACTATAGGAAGAACGGTTAAATTCTTAACAAATTTATTTCCATACACTTCTCCTACAGCTAAGGGAAGACCTACAACAAACCCAAGACCTAAAAAAGCAATTGCTAATTCAATACTTATTAACGTACCCATTAATAAAGAAGGTAAACTTCGTCCAATAAGAATTAATTTATCGATAAGGTTTCACCTCCGAGTTAGTTTTATCAATATCTACAAAACTAATTTTTAACTTCCATTTTTTGCTTTAGTATTTCTTCTAAATTCGGCCTACCAATTTCTTGCAATTTATATTTCACTCTTACTGATTTTTTATTAATCTTAATAATTCGGGACAAATCAATAGGAGTACCAATAATTACCATGTCACAATCAACAGCATTTATAGTATCTTCCAGTTCTTGAGTTTGTTTTTTCCCATACCCCATTGCCGGTAACAATGTCCCTGTTTCAGGATATTTTGTATAAGTATCTTTGATAGTCCCCACTGCGTAAGGTCGGGGATCTATAATTTCTTTTGCGCCAAACTTTTTAGCAGCTACTATCCCGGCACCATATTTCATCCCTCCATGAGTTAGGGTAGGACCATCTTCTACAACTAATACTTTCTTACCTCGAATAAGTTCAGAATGCTCCACAGTTAAAGGAGAAGCAGCATCTACTACTATTGCCTTTGGCGCTAATTTATAAATATTCTCTCTAAGTAAATTTACTTTATCTGGATAAGCAGTATCTATCTTATTGATTACCACTACATCTGCCATTCTGAGATTTGCCTCTCCGGGATAATAAGTCATTTCGTGTCCTGCACGGTGGGGGTCAGTTACCATGATATGTAAATCCGGTTGATAAAAAGGTAAGTCGTTATTTCCTCCATCCCAAATAATTATATCAGCTTCTTTTTCTGCTCTGGTTAATATCTCTTGATAATCTACTCCGGCATAAAGTATATTTCCCATATCAATATGTGGTTCATACTCTTCTCTTTCCTCAATAGTACATTTATAACGATCTAAATCGGCATAAGTTTCATATCTTTGCCAGATCTGTTCTCTAAGATCACCATAAGGCATAGGGTGCCTGATTATAGCAATTTTGTAGCCCATCTTCTTTAAAATTTCACTAACTCTGCGAGTAGTCTGGCTTTTTCCGCAACCGGTACGGACAGCACATACTGATACTACAGGAACCTTAGACTTTAACATCGTGTTTTTTGGTCCCATTAATATAAAATCAGCTCCACTTGCTAATACTATGGAAGCCTTATCCATAACGTACTGATAGGGTAAATCGCTATAAGCTAAAACTACTTGATCTATTTTATTTTTTTTAATTAATTCAGGCATATCTTCTTCTAAATAAATAGGAATCCCTTTGGGATATAAAGGGCCGGAAAGTTCAACAGGATACTTTCTACCGGCGATATCCGGAATTTGAGTAGCAGTAAAGGCAACTACCTCGTAATTTGAATTATCTCTAAAATATACATTGAAATTGTGAAAATCTCTCCCTGCTGCACCCATAATTAAAACCTTAATTTTACTCACTGAAAATTCCTCCTATAATATTATTTAATTTATTCGATAAAATTTTTCAAATTCCTTTTTTTATCTACTTTTCAAGATATGTCTTATTGTTTCTTTCATCTTTATAAACCTATTAATAGTATGGCAACTTTATTCTGTTACTTCCTACTTATTCCTAAAATTTCTATTAAGATAGTCTGATAAGATACTAAGGCAAGTTTCAAAATTATTACTGTCGCCTCCAAAGCCTATTCTTAAGTGGCCTGGCATATCAAAGCATTCTCCCGGTACCAGTAAAAGTTTCTTTTCATTAAAAATTTTCTTACATAATTCTTCTGAAGTAAGTGGAATATTTTTTAGTCTTGGGAAACATAACACGCCGACTTCGGACACAATATAGTCAAAAAAATACGCATGTTGCTTGAACCATTCCAGAAGTGTTTTACGGTTTTTACGAGCAATTGCAAGATTTCTATGCATCACCTTTTCCCGATTGACCAAGGCAAAAGTAGCTAAAAAATCACTTAAAGGTGTATTGCTGATAGAAGTATAATCTTTCCATCCCCAACTTTTTTGAATCAAATCTTCGGGACCGGCCATCCACCCTAAGCGTAAACCCGATAATCCATATGCCTTTGACATGCTTCCCACGCTAATCGCCTTTTTACTTAGACTACGGCCATATGGAGGAATAATACCTTTGGTTAATTCCAATGCATGATATACCTCATCACATAATACATAAAAATCCTGTTCTTCGGCCCATTTCAGAATAGTCTTAAGTTGTGCTTCACTGATAACTGCTCCGGTAGGATTATTAGGAATATTTAATACTATTAATTTAGTCTTTTCATCAATCAGTGCTTTGAGTTCAGCAATATCCGGCTTATATTTATTTTCCGGTTTCATTCTCCAGTATTTTACTTTTGCTCCCCGGGCTTCTGCGGTGGAATAAAGAGCTTGATATGCGGGGAATTGGACAATAACTGTATCTCCTTTATTTACCAAAGAATTGGTTACATGAAAATCAGCTTCTATAGCTCCAGTAGTAATAAGTATATTTTCCGGTTTTACATTATGCTGATAAAGTGAAGCCACTGCTTCCTTTAATTTATCACTCCCGGAAGTAGGATTATAACCTAACCTTACACCAAGAAGCTGCTCTTTCAAATGGTTAAAATCTCCAAGTTCCAATAATTCTTTTAAGATAAATGGCCTTACATCTGTTTCTGCCATCTCGTAATCAGCATCATTTTCGTAAAGGTTTAGCCACCTTTCTACTTTAAAATCTTTTATATTCATTTAAAATATCTCCTTTTAATTATTTACAATTCTACGGTTGTTCCCAAGCCCTTTTCTTGAGCTACCTTTAATACATAAGCAGCGGTCAATAAATCCTGGTGGGCTATTCCGGTACTGTCAAAGATGGTAATCTCATCATCGGATAGGCGACCGGGTTTTGTTCCCAGGATGACTTCGCCAATTTCACCAGCAATATCTTCCTTTTTAATTATTCCTTTTTTGATAGATGTTTCCGTTTCCCCTACGTGAATTGTCTGTTCCAGGTCATCGACAAATATACGGGCCTTTGAAAAGATATTTTCGTCAATTTCCTGTTTCCCTTCCATATCTGCACCTATACAGGTTAAATGTGTTCCTTTTTTTATCCATTCTTTTTTAATTATTGGTTTTCGGGAAGGAGTAGCGGTCACAATAATATCTGCCTCGCTAGTTGATTTTTCAATATCATCGGTAGCAACAAAATTGATATCAAATTTTTTAGCTATTTTCTCAAAACAAATTTTATCATCTTTATATTTTGACAAAATCTCATCGTTCAATTTTGTCTTGATTTTATGACAAAAATCGACAGCAAACTTATAATCAATGGGATCATAAACCGTCACTTTTTTAATATTTTTTAAAACAGTTAAAACTGCTGCGATTTGAAAAAATGCCTGATGCCCAGCTCCAACCATTAAAAGGTTTTCCGAATCTTTTCTGGCAAGATATTTGGAACCGACTGCTCCTGCTGACCCGGTACGCATACAAGTTATATGCTCGCCACTTAAAATTCCCTGGGGTATTCCTGTCTTAGCATCAAATACCATGATAGTGCCTATTACCTCAGGAAGACCTTTTTTACTATTTTCGCCAAACCAGGACACAAGCTTTAGGCCAAATATATTGGCATTACCTTTTAGGTGCCCGGATTTTATATCCATATCGGCCTTACCTGGCTCAAAAATATGAGTGATAATGGGAAATAGATCAGCTTGATTAGAATTTTTTAATGTATAGGCTTGTTCCACCACTTTTATTACATTTTTAATATCAAGCAACTCTTTTATGGTTTCCTCATTTAAGATTATTATTTTACTCATTTATAAATTCCTCCTTTTTAAAATATTTCAAATCTGCACTTACTTATATCTTGTTTAAACTTGTTTGATTTTTTTATGCTTTTCCGCTATCTCTATTTAGAAAGCTTAGTTATTTTATTAAATAGTTCATCATCGATATTTCCTCCGCTTATTACAATAACAGTTTTACTGTTCTTAAATTGCTCCTTATTTTCTATCAATGCCGCAACCCCTACAGCTCCTGCACCTTCTACAACTTGATGATCTTTTTCCCAAAGTAATCTTATTGTTTCTTTTATAGTCTTTTCTTTTACCAAAATGACTTTATTTACATTCTTTTGAGCTATTCTAAAGGTAATTGACCCTTCTTCAATCCCCCCACTAAGTCCATCAGCAATGGAATTATGAATTTTTACCTCTTCTGATTTTAGGATTTTTCCTGCCTTCAAGGATTCATACATAACTGGAGATGCTTCTGATTGGGCTCCGATAACCTCTATAGCTCGACTCTTACTTTTAATTGCAGTAGCAATACCAGAAATTAAACCTCCACCACCTATAGGAACTAATACTTTTTCAACTTCCGGAAACTCTTCCAAAATTTCTAATCCAATTGTGCCCTGCCCCGCAATAACATTAACATCATTATAGGGAGAGATGTAGGTTTTTCCCTCTTTGCATGCTAATTCCAATGCTTTTTGTTCAGCTTCATCATAATCTCCATATAATACCAAGTCTACATTATATTTTTTAATCTTATCTACTTTTTTTCTGGGTGTCGTTTCAGGAACTACAATTTTTGCAGCTATATCCAATTTCTTAGCCGCTATCGCTGTGGCAAGGCCATGGTTTCCAGAAGAACAAGTTATAATTCCTTTTTGTTTTTCTTCAAGAGTTAAATGTAATATTTTATTAAATGCACCTCTAATCTTAAAAGAATGGCTTAATTGGGTATTTTCTAATTTTAAATAAATTGTTCCCTGACAAAGTGAACTTAAAAAATGAGAATACTTAAAAGTAGTTCTCTTTATAAATGGTTTTATAGTCTTTCTTGCATCTTTTATATTATTTATATCAATTTTAACATCTTCTAAAACCATTTTTTATCCTCCAAATTTTTTTATATTAATAAAACTTTTATTTTTTATTTATATCTACTACAAATTTCCATTAACTTTTTCTACTGCCCTCTCCAATACATCTAAAGCTTCATCTAACTGTTCGTCGGTAATCTCGAGGGAGACTAACATTCTAAGAAGATTTTTATTAATTCCTGCACTCGGAACAAATACTCCATTTTTAAGACATTCCTGAACAATTTGAGCTGTTTCCTGTGTAGCAGGTTCTTTGGTCTCTCTATCTTTTACTAATTCTATAGCCGTCATTGCCCCAATACCATGAACGTCTCCCACTATAGAATATTTATCTTTCATCTTTAGGAAGCGTTTTTTTAATCTTTCACCAATCTTTACGGCTCTGTCTAAAAGTTTTTCTTCTTCGATAATCTTTATTACCTCCAGTGCTGCTCTACAGGCTATCGGATTACCTACGTAAGTTCCACCAATAGATCCTCCTGGGAGGGGATCGGTAATCTCTTTTTTAGCGATCACTGCCGAGAGGGGTAGACCGGCAGCCAAAGATTTAGCCAGACAAGTTATATCCGGTTCTATATCCCAATTTTCTATGGCAAAAAACTTTCCGGTTCGACCTATACCACTTTGAATCTCATCAGTTATAAGCAACATACCGTATTTCTTGGTAAGTTTTCTTAAATATTCTAAAAATCCCTCTTGGGGAATATTAAACCCTCCTTCTCCCTGAATAGGTTCAATTACTATAGCGGCAACAGATTCAGGGGTTACAGTATTTACCAGTATCTTTTCAAAATCGGTAATTTTAATAGTAGGATGATAAGGAGTAGGAAAAGGAAGCCTATATATATCAGAAGCAAAGGGCCCAAATTTATATTTATAAGGCATAGCTTTGTGAGTCATAGTCATAGTAAGTAATGTTCGACCGTGAAAGGCATTCTCAAAAACTATAATTGCTGGTCTTCCAGTATAGGCCCGAGCAATTTTTACTGCATTTTCTATGGCTTCTGCTCCGGAGTTAAAAAAGGCAGCAGATTTGGGAGTATCTCCCGGGGCCAGCTTTACCAGTTTTTCAGCCAGTTCTACCAGAGGTTCATAGGGTATGGCAGTAAAATCGGTATGCAGATATTTTTCTGCCTGGTCTTTAATGGCAGCTACCACTTTCTTATGAGTATGCCCTACGGCCAGACATCCCCAACCTCCGGTAAGGTCGATAAACTGATTACCATCTACATCAGTAACTAAAGCTCCCTCACCATGGGCAATATAACAGGGAGAGAGGGAACTGCCCATAGGTTTGGCTATATATTTTTCTCTTCTTTTGGCAATCTCCTGGGATTTTGGGCCGGGTAAATCAGTTTTAAGGGAAATGAATTTAGTCATATAGTTATCTCCTTTATTTTAAATTTGTCGTTAGTTAGTGAATAAACTTAGCGTTTAGCGTATAGTTTTTGATTAATAAAATATTTTCCTTAGTTAAACTAAAAGATTAAAACAAAAAGCAAAAAGACATAATTAAAAAACTCAAAACTTTTTTCATATATACTATTGCCTTTAAAGGCTTCTAGGAAACAAAAAAATTTCTATACAATTAAACTACTATTTAGTATCTTAATACATCTTCTTAGAAACCTCAAGTATATTTATCTTTCTCCTCTTCAACTCTTCCAAGAAATTTTTATAGATTTTTCCTTCTATGGCATCTTCGGGAGCTACTATCCCTTTCTTGGTTATCTCCCCCTTCCCTAACATTACTGTGGCAATAGCTTCCGGGAAAGCGGTAACTCTCCCCATGGCAGAAATACCATTTTCAGTATCTGCTTCTTCCCACATATAATAATCAATCCTCATCTTCTGGCCATCTTTTATTCCGGTAACTGTATTCCACATTACACAGACATCAGTTTCACCTTCTAAGGGCTTAAGCTTAGGAGTCATTATGTAGGATAAAAACTCACGAGGAGATATCTTTGTTTCTTTAAATTCTATTGGGGCTGAATCTAACATACCACATTCTTTTAGCACCCCTGCTCCTTCCCAATGACCAGGCCAACGGATAGTTTTTTCAGCACATTCTTTAAGTTGTGGGCGGGTATAAAGAAAACTGGGCATACCGGGAGTAATAGCGCATTCTAATTCTTCATTTTTCCCTAATTGGTTAAACTTAAATTTTTCTAAATCACTTGTTGCATCTACTTCTGTAATTTTACCGTTTTTAACTACATCCACTTTAACCATATATTCTCTTAAAACATGTTCAAAGGCCCAGGTAATCATATATTTCAAGGGATGCTTATTAGCAAATTCTTTAT
>Ga0208771_1001521_pt1 | contig 12172 bp, 21 predicted proteins | sample AntAceMetag02UKX_FD_184775 | JGI IMG/M metagenome (GOLD analysis project Ga0208771, IMG submission 184775) | Saline lake microbial communities from Ace Lake, Antarctica - Antarctic Ace Lake Metagenome 02UKX (SPAdes) (version 2) | ecosystem: Environmental > Aquatic > Non-marine Saline and...
AAACTAACCAAAATAATAAGGAGGCAAAATGTACATAATGACAGCAGAAGATATTGCACGAAGAGATGTTTTGAAACGAGTAAAGGCTTCACTAAAAATAACAGCGGCTATAATTAAGGCTACTAAGCGATTGCGCAAGCCTTATGCACTAAAGATGTCCGGCGATGAACGACCATCATGGCGAATTGAAAGTGATATTTCTAGACACAGAAATGACTTTAGAGTTGAGCATATAGCTTATTGTGAGTTTAGGGGGAGAACTAGGAACCAAATTGAAAGGCCTAGACCCGATGGATGGCTTTGTGAAGTATGCATTAGGGACCTAAAGAAAGCATGGCAGACAGAAATTGATTCTGCAACGGTTCCTGATGCAAATGAATAAGATGTACGTAATTGTAAGAAAGGATATTCCAACCAGCGAACAGGCTGTTCAAGGAGGGCACGCATTAGCCGCGATCCTCCTGGATTGTCCAGAAAGCCGTGAGTGGGCAAATGAAATACTAGTTTATCTTGGAGCTAAGGGCGAGGCTCAGTTGTACAACTTGGAGTTTAAGTTGCAAGTTCATGCTGTACAACATAAAGTTTGGCGAGAGCCTGATATGAATAACGAGATTACGGCAATAGCTGTATATCCAGAATATAATATGAAGGGTAACAGCATGATGGACAATATTAACTGTTTATAGGAGACAATATGTGTGTGGTCGTAGTAATGTTTATACTGTGGATTGTTTATGTTCTATATGCCTTGATTGACGGCAGAGGAAAAGTAGATTCGTCGGAATATCCTTACTCTGACTGGTAAGATTAAAATGGTTGTGTAGTTCAATGGAAGAACGATGGATTCTAAAGCCATCAGATGCAGGTTCAAGTCCTGCCACAACCACCAGCGTCCTTAGCTCAGTTGGTAGAGCATTAGGCCTACATCCTAAGTGTCGGGAGTTCGAGCCTCTCAGGACGTAAAGATGATGGACGGAGGTCCGAATGAGTAACAGAAAAAAGGATGAACAGTTAGGAATGTCGCATGGAGCGGCATCAAACAAACTAAGAAAGAAGATCTTGTTCGACTTTGTAAAAATGGCAGGTCAGGACATATGCTATAGATGCGGAAAGAAGATAGAGAACATTGATAGCTTTTCTATAGAACACAAAGAACCGTGGCTTGACAGCGAAGACCCAGTTGGACTGTATTTCGATCTTGGAAATATAGCATTCAGCCATCTAAGCTGTAATTGTAGAGCGTCTAAAAGAGGTGGACCCAAGCCATTCCGTTTGCGCGATGACGGGTCTGTATACTGTCCAATGTGTAAAAAGTGGCTTGATCCTTCGCTGTTCTTAAAAAGAAATAGGCCGGGAAAGAAATCGGCCCAATATCAGGCTTACTGCAAACAGTGTAAGTTGGTGAAAAACAATACAAGAAATAATAGCAAATAAGGACGCTGCTAAAATTAACAAAGATATTAAATGTAAGCAAACATTGGAAGGGTGACAGAGCGGCAATTGTGCAAGACTGCTAATCTTAGGCCGTGACTTCAATCACGCGAGAGTTCGATTCTCTCTCCTTCCTCTTGACTTTGTTTGAAAAGTAGTGTATAATTAGAACAGCAAACCGAAATGGCCTCTCAAAGAAGCTATCTCTATTTCGGTCTTTTATTGAGAAAAGCGGCTGCGTCTATATGGTTATTAAAAGCTTGAATTTATTTGATGCAGGGTGATAATAGTCCGCCATATAGGGACTACACCCCAAGTGACAGACCCCAAGGACGATACCGATCATGTACGGTGGGAGAATAACGATGGTTATTCTGTAATTCGTCTAGCCGCTAATATTTAAGGAGGTTTTATGCCAAGAGGAGATAAGACAGGTCCTGACGGACAAGGTGAAAGAACTGGAAGAGGACTAGGTAGATGTGATCCAAATAAGACTGATGGAGAAAATGCATCAACGTCTGGACACCAAAGCCTTACACGTAGAGGTGGTGGAAGAGTTGGTCGTGCTGGATCTGGCGGAGGAAGAAGTTTGAATAGAAGAGGTCGATAAACTGTAATAAAGAAGAATAAATTATAACGGGATGTAGCGCAGCTTGGTCAGCGTACTCGTGTTGGATACGAGTGGTCGTAGGTTCGACTCCTACCATCCCGAAAGAAGGCTATCGGGGATTCTGATAGAGGAAAAAGGAATAGGGAATCACGGCAATAGGCCAACGTACATGCTCGTTGGGGCAATCCTGATATATGTTCAGAGGAAGAGACTTCCTGATAGGAAACCGGGGCCAAACTGTGCTGCGGATAACAAACTGTCTGTCCTGTGAGAGACTGGACGACATATATCATTCTCTATGATTCAGATGAAAGATAGCCTTAAGATAATTGCACCTGAGGCGTAGATGGAGACGCGGGACACTTGTAATGTTCATATACCGTTCGAGTCGGGACAGGTGCTTAGAATATATGCGGATGTGGTCAAATTGGCAAAGGCGTTCGGCTTAGACCCGAAAGATTTTGGAGGTTCAAATCCTCTCATCCGCACCACGAGAGGATTTTGCGTCCCTTGATGAATAAAAAAACGCACAAGGGTGCATAACTCAGCCTGGGCAGAGTCCCGTGCTTTTAACACGGTGGTCGAAAGTTCAAATCTTTCTGCACCCACCAGAAAGGAGTTATAATGAAAGATACTACAATCAAAGATGCAATATGGTTTGTTAGAGAAGCCCATAAAGGTCAGAAGTACAGCACTGGCGATTATGTTAACAAGCATATATTGCCAGTATATAAAACAGTTCTTGGGCTTGTTGGTCCTGAACGAAGAGATGTTTTGCTTGCTGCGTTGCTTCATGATGTAGTTGAAGACACGGAATATGGTTTTGTTGATATTAGCCGTAGATACAGCTTTGGAATAACAGAAGCTGTAATTGCTTTAACAAAGATGGACAACGAAACTTACATGGAATATATTAACCGCTGTTCAAAAGTTGATATTGCTGCGATTGTAAAGTTTGCAGACTTGCTTAGAAACATGGAAAGCATACCGATTAGTTCTTGGGATGAGAAGAAAAGAAAAGGAATGATGAAAAGGTATCTAAATGCTATGGCTGTTATAGGCCCTAGAGTTTCAGAAATATTGTAAAACTTAGCCGGTTGCGCTTAATTGTGCTGAACTCAGGCGGCGTGGATCAGCTCCGGCGTCGTAAAGAGGATCGAGGTAGTTGCCCTGTAGCGTTGGCTACCAACCGGCAGAGTAAAATAGGAGGAGTAAAATGAGCAAGCACTACCAAAAGATCCAAAGCGTGTTCTACAGAGATCCAGAAAATAACTTCAAGACTCTTATTGAAGGAGAATATTCTATAAGAGAATTTGAACAGCTAGCCAATAGCACATGGATTGGAACAGAGAAGATTCACGGATCTAACACTACGGTTATGTTTGATGGCGAAACAGTAACTTTTGGCGGTAAGTCCGATAATTCTCAGATTCATGCTGGCCTTATTAGCTATCTCAAAGAGAAGTTCACAAAAGAAAACATGTCTCGTGTGTTTGATTACGATATGGACGATGGACTCTTTGATGTTCAGCTCTATGGAGAAGGCTTTGGTGCTGGAATCCAGAAGGGCGGAGGTCAATATAGAGAAGGACAAGAGTTTATTCTATTTGATGTTAGAGTAGACGAATGGTGGCTGAAGAGATCTGATGTTGTTGAGGTTGCGAAAGCACTTAACATTCCTGTTGTTCCAGTAGTTTGTGTTGGAACTCTAAGAGACATCATTGAATTTGTTAGAGATGGATTCTTTTCTAGAGTTGCTGATGACGAAACTCTTCTAGCAGAGGGCATTGTAGCCGTTCCAGAAGTACAGCTATTCTGCCGCAATGGAGACAGAGTAATCACTAAGGTTAAATATCGGGACTTTGTATAAGATGGACCAAAGCCCTGGGAAACTGGGGCTTTTGCTTTAAGGAGGTTTAAATGAGTGATTCTAGTAGAAGTAGTGGCGGATTATTTGGTTTGCTTGGAATAATCTTTATAGTTTTAAAGTTGACTGGAACTATTAGCTGGTCTTGGTGGTTGGTAACTCTTCCGCTTTGGGGTGGATTCGCTTTGCTGATTGCAGTTTTGATCGTTTTTGCGCTTGTTGCTGCAATTGTTGCGCTTTTAGAATAAGAGGAGGAAATGTGAAGAGACAGGCGAAGCCAAGATGTGACTATGACGTGTTCAAATTCAAGTCTTTGTTCGCATGGAACAAGTGCAGGCTCTGTGATAAGGAATTCCGAAGGGAGCGCGGGTGGCGGCTAGTCGGGCCGCCAATCTCAAACGGAAGGGCATCTACGTTCTTTCTATGCGGAGATTGCGCTCCGACAATAGAAGATGCAAAGCGAATAGCTATGGAACGTCCATGGATGGGTAAGAGGCCAGCATTGACGTAACAAAAAGCAATCATTAAACATGCTGGATATACTTGACAGTCTCAACAAAATGGTGTATAATGGCTTATATGTTAAACAAACTCAGATTAGACGAGAGGTCTTATATTATTGGGCTTCTTCAAGGGGACGGAAGTTTGTCCTCTGGGGGAGAAAGCAAGGGGAGCATGTCTTATGAAATATCTATTAGAGATGCAGATATGGTATATAAGCTAAATAGCTTATTGTCGCCATATGTTTATGTGTCTATATCGGAGCGCAATAGGTCAACAAACTTTAAGGATGACTATGATTCTATTACGCTCGGTATATTCAACCGTGAATTTAGGAGTGAGCTAGCAAAGGTTGTTCCTCCAGGGAAAAAGTCAACGAAGATAGCGCCGCCTAAGAACGTTTCCGCGAGGGATTATATTCGCGGGTTAATTGACGCAGATGGTTCCATTGGACTAACAAACGACGACAGATGTTTTATAGGTTTATGTACGTCGTCTGACAGCATAAAGGACTATATGTTAGCGTCAATACTTGACATAGCCAAGAGAAGAAAGACAATAAACAGGAACAAACGAGATGGAGTGTACAATATTGTACTCTTCGATGAGGACGCTCAGCTTTACGCGCAATACCTATATAAAGACGCATGTATATATATAGATCGCAAGAATGACAAGTATGAGGAGATTATGAGATGGGAAAGAAACCCGAACAAGAGAAGGGTTATTTCAAAGTCGTGGATTCAGTCTGATGATGATATAGTTCTGTCTTGCGATTTATCAGTTGAAGAAAAGATGGCTATGCTTGATAGGACAAGTAGTTCTATAAAGACCAGGATGTGGAGGCTCAGGAAGAAGGGTTGACATTCGTGGTTCTTTAGTGTATAATTAGGAATCACATAGTGTGAGCGTTGCAGCGTGATGAACTGCAACGCGAGTGGCTATCTGTGGATCAATGATCCATGCTAAATTGGGCGGATTTCGCGGTTCGTTACCTTCGGTGAGCGGTGGGGCTGCTCACAATGCTGTAGGCCCCCTAGATAGCCCACTCTATATTTAATCATCATTAATTAGGGGCTGTCATCTAACGGAAGGATAGCAGGCCTTCAACCTGCCAACAAGGGTTCGATTCCCTTCAGCCCTAATAGAATTTAGCAAAAAGGAAGTGATACATATGCGTACAGTTGTAGTTATAATATTATTACTGCTATTTATTGTTTCTTGGATGTATTTTATAGGCGTGTTTGACAAACAGCCGGAGGTGATTGAGAATGAAAGGAAGAGAACAAAGGTGCAAGATTAAGCGTTGCAGTTGTAAGCATAATGCACAAGACGTTATGTATGGCAAACAAAAGCGGCTGTTTAATGCTATGGACAGAAGCGAAGGCTCTTGGAGATGCACAGTCTGCGGAAGAGAAGTGAAAGAATAAGGAGGGACAAATGAGAAACGTATTAGGCATAGGCTGCGGAATAGTTGCTTCATTATGCTTTGGTGTTTGTCTCTTTGGCCCTATTTGGATTGGTATATGGCTTTACTCGTCTATCGGTCTTGCTGGATGGCTTTCTGGATTGCTATCAATAGTGTCGTTTTTTGTTATTGCTACTATTGTTGCAACGCAGAATGAAAGCTGGGAGATTGGAGAAAGGCCGTTTATGTTTATGCGTAAGTATCCAGAATATAGGAAAGGTGGAAAGTTTTACGAATAATGCGCTGTATGCTATTGGTTTGCAAGTGGACTTTGACTCCACCGATGTTAGGTTCGATTCCTACCGGCGCAGCATGGAGGATATATGAAATGTGGTAAATATACGTTAGTTGTAGCCCCAGATGATTATCCAGGCACAAAGTATAGAGATAGGTACTGCTATGAGCATCATGTTGTAGCATGGCGCTATATTGGATATGACCCAACTTCGGATCTTATTGTTCACCATAAGGACGGGAATTGTAGGAATAACTCAGTTGGAAATCTTAAGGTTATGACTAATTCTGAGCATACGGCAATGCACGGATTTATGCATGGAAAGAAAGTTGCTGTTTGCGTATGCCCTTACTGCAAAAAAGAGTTTGAAAGATATGAACATAGAGTACATGCTAAAAAAGGATACGGTAACTATAAATATTGCTTCTGTTCTCGTAGCTGCTCCGCAAAGTTTTATTGGAGAAAAACAGAACTTCCAGATGGATTTGTAAACATATTGAGAGTAGAGAAGAGATACATGGGGTCGTAGCTGACAGGATAGCTCACCGCTGTTAACGGTGCGTATGTGGGTCCGAATCCCATCGACCCCGCCAAAATAAAAGGAGAGTGACTATGAAAGACTCGTTTGCTATTACATATGAGAAAGACGGTTATGTATTGAATGGTAACTACAAGGCTTTTACGTTTAGTGGTGGAGAGGAACATGTAGAAATCTCCAATATCGCCAAACATTCTCCAGAAAAGGTTACGATATATGCAAGGGTGAAGTCTTCGTCTGAGCTTTTTAGGCTTTTGCTTATTAAGGATGCAATTGATGGACAATTCTCAGGAAAGACTAAGCCTGTTTTTGTTCTAGTAATTCCTTATCTTCCGTATGCAAGACAAGATAGAATTACTTATGCTGCTGCTCCTTTCTCTCTAAGAGTTCTTGCTCACACGATTAACTCTATGGAGTTTGATAAGGTTGTAACATGCGACGTTCATTCTAGTGTTGCTTCTGCTCTAATTAAGAACCTAGAGAATAAGGGGATGAGCTACATTGTTCCTTTACTTGCTAAGACAGAAGCGTTTTATGACGCCGTTCTTCCACACGCAGATCCTTTGCTTGGTGGAAGGCTTGCTGTTCTTGTTCCTGACGAAGGGGCCAGAAAGAGATGCGAGGAGTTTGTTAAGGTATTGTCTGTTATCAATAGTGATATTGATATTATCCAGGCAACTAAAAAGAGAGATCCAGCAACAGGCAAGCTATTAGGCGTAGAGATTCATGCAGAAACGCTTGAATACTACTCTTGTGTGATTGTTCCTGATGACATTTGTGATGGAGGCGGAACGTTCCTTCTTCTTGCACAGGAAGCATGTGGGCTTGATGTAAACAAACTTGTGTTGTTAACGACTCATGGAATCTTCTCCAAGGGAACCGACATGCTTGAAAGGTTCTATGACAATATCTTTATAACAAACTCATGGGATGAGGTTGGAAGTGACGGGTTCATCGAATCTCTTGACATATTTGCTGCTCTAAAGGAGGATAACAATGTATAAGGTCGATGCCCCTACTTCATTAGATTTCTATAAGACAGGCCACATCAACCAGTATCCAGAGAATACACAGGTTGTGTACTCTAACTGGACGGCTCGTTCTGGCAAATACGCGAACACTGATATTGGTGGAGTTGTGTTCTTTGGCCTACAGGCTTTCATTAAAGCATTCTTGATTGACTGCTGGGATGAAACATTCTTTAATAGAGATAAGGAAGAGGTTCTAAAAGAATATCAGGAACTTATGGATTCGTGCTTAGGCCCTGGAGCAATTACAGTAGATCACCTTGCCGCATTGCATGATTACGGAAAGTTGCCTATTCTGATTAAGGCTCTTCCAGAGGGTTCTATTGTTCCTTATGGCGTTCCTATGATTACGATTAGGAACACAGTGGATCAATTCTACTGGCTTACAAATTATTTGGAAAGCGTTATGTCAACTGAACTTTGGCGTCCTACGACGCTATTACTCTAGAACGACAGGACTTAATCCTTACCGCTCTTGAGAACGACCTTATGATGACCTCTGAGAACCTAGTTCTTGGTATTGGGTCCTATACCTATGTATTCTGCACTAGAGACACTCATGGCTTTGCTATGAAAGCTACATGGGGAAAGGTTGATGGAAAGATTATTGAGATTTTCAAAGATCCTGTTACTGATCCAGGTTTTAAGAAGTCTGCTATTGGAATGCTGAGAGTCTTAAAAGGTCCTGACCGTATGAAGTTCAGGCTTCATGATATGGTAACAGAAGAAGAAGAGAAGACTGGTTGCCTTGTGCCTGTCTTCGAGGATGGTAAGCTATTAGTTGATGACACGCTTACAAACATTAGAAAGAGATTAGGTACTTTCTAAGAATATTGCGGGTGTAGCTCAGATGGAAGAGCGTTGGCCTTCCAAGCCAAAGGCCGCCGGTTCGATCCCGGCCACCCGCACAGCTTGACATTTGCTTCTCGTTAGTGTATAATTGTGAAATGGAAAAGACATTTATATGTACAAAGTGCGGAAGAGATCTTCCTGTAGATAGATTTAGTTCTAAAAAGTGTCGAATAGGACACAGTTCTATATGCAAAGACTGTCACAACACATATGTGAGAGAGATTTGGTATCCAAAGAACCAAGAGAAACAAAGGGCGTCTTCAAAGAAGTGGAAGGATAACAATCGTGCTGCTGTTCTTTCACAAAGATATGGAATTCCTGTAGAAAATATATGTAAGATTATTGAAGAGGCTGATGGAAAATGTCAAATATGCGGTAAGGTTGCAAGTTTAGAATTAGACCACGATCACAAAACAGGTAAAGCTCGTGGAATGCTATGTAAGCAATGCAATCAAGGTCTTTGGAAGTTCAGAGACAATGAAGATTCTCTCATAGCTGCTGCAAAATATATAAATAAAGCGGGGTCGTCTAGTCAGGCCTAAGACTCCAGGCTCATATTCTGGAAATCGCCAGTTCAAATCTGGCCCCCGCCACCACGAGGGAAAGCCGCCGATGAACTAGGCTTGACTTTGCCTGTTTCAGAGTAAATTGGCACAAAAACAAATAGCAGTAAAAGGAGAGTGTGTATGGTTATTCTTAAGATCTTGCTAGTGCTAGTAGTTGGAGGACTTGCCTATCTTGCATTTAACCCTATCAAAAAGGGTACAGTGAAAGATCGTATGGGTAATGTTGTTAGCAACAACGCTGTTGTTGGTGTTAAGCCTGGAAAGATCGGCGTAATTCTCGGCGCTGTTATCCTTGCTATGGTATTGTCTAGCGGTTTTGGAACAGTGCCGACTGGATATAAGGGCGTAGTTGAACGATGGAATGCCGCAACTGGGAAGCAGCTAGACAGCGGAATCTATTGGATTATGCCTGTTCGAGATAGTGTTAAGATGATGAACGTACAGGTAACGGCATACGAAAATGATGTGTCTGCTGCGTCTAAAGACCAACAGGACATCTACACTTCACTCGTTGTTAACTATCGAGTAGAGGCTGAGAATGCTGCAAACCTTCATATTGGATACATCGGCGATTGGAAGAAGAAAGTCCTTGATCCAAGAATTGAAGCTGTTGTAAAGGCAAATACAGCAATGTATAAGGCTGATGAGATTCTTCAAAATAGAGCAATCATGGCTGAACAGATTCTAGAAGATCTACAGGTTTCTGCCGCCGATGCTTTTATTGAAATCACGTCAGTTAGCATTACAAACATTGATTTCACTGTTGAGTACAAGGCTTCTATTGAAGCTAAGGTTATTGCTGGGCAGAGAGCGCTTGAAGCAGAGAATATGCTGCGACAGGTTGAATTTGAGGCTGCTCAGACTATTGAAAAAGCCCGTGCTGAAGCTGAAAAGATTCGTATTCAGGCAGAAGCTATTCAGGAATCTGGCGGTAGAGAGTATGTAGCTCTCCAGATGGTTCAGCGTTGGAATGGCGAGTTTCCTGATACGTATGTAGGCGGTGGAGATGGCGGAGGCCCTTTCCAATTGCTAGATATTAGCAACATGCTTGGTAACTAGAACACTCTTAATAAAGTGGGGAGGGGTTGACTTCTCTCCCCACTTGTTGTACAATTAGGAAAAGGCAATGTAGCTCTAAAGGGAGAGCGCGAGAGTGAAGTTCTCGGCGTTACTGGTTCGAGTCCAGTCATTGCCACCATCAGTGCGGAAATGTCAGTTTGATTCCGACTAGCTTAATGGCTATCGTCTAATATGATAGGACGCCGCACTTGTTGTATAATTAGGAATACATGCGCCTGTAGCTCAGTTGAACAGAGCGGTCGGTTTCTACCCGACAGGTCGGGGGTTTAAGTCCTCTCAGGCGTTCCAATTGACTGCGATAATCGTGAGGTTATCGGTACTAGAAACACGGTTTATGTACGGGACAAGCCTGGACGACCGCCCTAAGCAGCGAGAACTAGGTGATGACCGTGGCCCCAGTCAAGCGCATTATTATGGAAGGTAGTATAACGGTGACTACACTGCTCTGATAAAGCAGCATTGATGGTTCGAGTCCATCCCTTCCAACCAATGTGGCGGTCGTCTAAAGGCAAGACAGTAGGTTGTGATCCTACGAATAAAAGTTCGATTCTTTTCTGTCACTCTGAATGAAAGGATGATAAAATGAAAGCTGATAAGGTTTTGGTAATAGACATAGAAGCGACCTGTTGGGAAGGTTATCCGCCAAAAGGCGAAGTATCAGAAATAATTGAAATAGGTGTTGTCCCTGTAGATCTTAAGAGCATGGAGATAGGGGTTGGTGAGTCTATTTATGTTAGGCCAAACCGATCCTCTATTTCTTCATTCTGTACTGATCTCACAGGGATTACACCAAAGATAATAAGAGAGAAAGGCATTGAATACGCAGACGCGATAACAAAGCTCACAACTGAATACGACTCAAGGAATTGTCCTATGTTTTCTTGGGGAAACTATGACCGAGAGATGTTTTGGAGAGGAGCAGATATGTATTCCTGCGACTTCCCTTTCCATCTTTCACATTTTGATATAAAGTATTTCTTCAGCATGTGGCAAGGAACTGTTAAGATGTATGGGCTTGGGAAGGCCCTCAAAAGGCTTGGAATAGAGTTTGAAGGAACTCCCCATTGTGGAAGAGATGACGCATACAACACGGCAAAGATCCTTGTTGAGATGCTAAAATCGTTTAAGTATGCACAAAACTTTGTGCGGAGGTAACATGTTTATTAGAAATGAAGCGAACCTTAGTGGCCCAAGACCAAAAGGCAGTGGGAGCAAACGAAAACCGACGCGGATTGCTGGTGGCGTAATGCCAACAAGCCAAATGGTTAAAGAAACGCCTGAATGGATAGAGCCTGTAGTGGCAACAACAGCGAGAGACAATACGTTGATTGTTGTTGTTTTTGATAGATCTGGTTCTATGCAAGAGAATGGAAAGATTAGAGAAGCGCGTCATGGATATAACAACTTTATCAACGAGCAGAAGTCTATCCCAGGCAGCGCAGACGTTACTCTGACTACATTTGACGATAGATTCGATGTAATGTATACTCGTCTTGACATTAATAACGTCCCAGAGCTTAAAGAGGGACGCATTAAGCCAAGAGGAATGACCAAGCTTTACGATGCTATAGGAGAAGCAATTTATAGCGTCACTGATGAACATGAATATGATGGCGTGATCGTTCTTATTACAACTGATGGCATGGAAAATGCTAGTACGAAATATAGCGCAGACACAATCAAAGAGCTGATTTCATCTAGAAAGGCTAGAGGGTGGAAGTTTATCTTTAGCGGGACTAGTGAAGATGCTGCATTTAGCGCAAGAGCAGTTGGCATTAATAATACTACTGTATATGCTGATACTGGTATTGGAACCAGAATGTCTTGGAATGCTCATGGAGCAGAGACAGTGAGCTATCGGTCAGGAAATTAAAAGGAAACAAAATGAAACTTAAAGGTCTTAACGCGGAGCAAACCGAACTCCTTGTTCCAGATCATACGTTCTTGTTTGGGTGGCGTGGAAGCGTTGCCCACAAGACGTATACTCCAACATACG
>Ga0208771_1001523_pt1 | contig 12165 bp, 11 predicted proteins | sample AntAceMetag02UKX_FD_184775 | JGI IMG/M metagenome (GOLD analysis project Ga0208771, IMG submission 184775) | Saline lake microbial communities from Ace Lake, Antarctica - Antarctic Ace Lake Metagenome 02UKX (SPAdes) (version 2) | ecosystem: Environmental > Aquatic > Non-marine Saline and...
CTAAAATTGTTATTGATTTTGTCAATGTAAAATTCTATATTTACTAACCACTAATCAGCTTCCTTATGCTTAGGCTGCTTTTTTGCCCGCCTAATTGCGCATAACTCGCTCGTTGACTGCGGGGTTCAGTCGATTCAGTCCACAGCAGGAATGGATATTTGTGAATTAAAGGAAAAATATGGTGACAAAATCACGCTTTGGGGAGGCGTAGCGCTTGAACATATTATCAGCGGGACTCAAGACCAGGTTCGTGAAGATGTTCGCAGGGCAATGGAATGCGCTAAACCGGGTGCAAGGTTTATTTTGGGTACCAGCCATTCTGTCTCTGTTGGGAGTAATTATGATAATTATATGGCGATGCTGGATGAATATTGGAAAAGGTGTTATTATTGATTTGGTGACTGTCAAAAAAATTCTTGTTATTTTTAATAATAAACCAAAATATAGGAAAAAATATGAATACAATGGACGTCATTCTCTCCCGCAGAAGCATTCGGAAATATACTGATCAGCAAGTTTCTGATGAAGATATTAATGAATTACTCAAAGCAGGCATGGCTGCGCCGTCTGCTAATAATTGTCAGCCCTGGCATTTTGTGGTGATTAATGATCACCAGGTCATGGACAGGATTCCAGAATTTCATCCTTATTCAAAAATGCTTAAAGGCGCAGCTGTGGCAATTCTGGTCTGCATCGATAAAAAATTAGAAAATGCAGACAGATATGGGATACAAGATTGTTCAGCAGCTACGCAAAATATTTTGCTTGCAGCGCACGCTAAAGGTCTCGGCGCTGTCTGGTTAGGGATTTATCCCAGGAAAGTTCGGATTGAGGGTGTTAAAAACTTATTGAGGATTCCTGTTGGGATAATGCCGCTTTCTTTAATTTCAATTGGTTATCCTGCTGAAGAAAAACCGCCTGCAAATCGTTTTGATGAAGCGAGAGTTTATTATAATAAATGGTAAAGTTGAGATGCGACGCACTTTAAAAGTGCGTCGCATCTGAAACCTTTTAAATTTTAGGAGTACCTTATGAACAATACATCAACAATCGAAGAAACATACAAAATCGCAAAAAACAAATATGCCCAATTGGGCGTTGATACTGAAAAAGCAATGAAAGCTCTGAGTCGAATTTCAATTTCATTACACTGCTGGCAGGGGGACGATGTTGGTGGTTTTGAGACAGCGGACGCTGAACTTTCCGGGGGCGGAATTCAGGTTACAGGTAACTATCCAGGCAAGGCACGAACAGTGAAAGAATTACGAATGGATGCCCACAAGGCGTTCTCTTTGATCCCTGGAATTCATCGCTTTAACCTGCATGCCATTTACGGTGAGTTTGGAGGTAAAATAGTGGATAGAGATCAAATAACTGTTGACCATTTTGCTGGCTGGGTGCAGTGGGCAAAAGAACTTGGCGTAAAGCTCGATTTTAATGCAACTTGTTTTTCCCACCCCAAGGCTAACGACGGATTTACGCTAAGCAGTAAAGATGACTCGATTCGGGAATTTTGGATTGAGCATGTGAAAAGGTGCCGCGAGATCAGCGCCTTTTTCGGAAAAGAATTAGCCAGTCCCTGCATCCACAATCTCTGGATCCCGGACGGAATGAAAGACACTCCCGTTGACAGGTGGAGACATCGGGAATTGTTAAAAAATTCACTGGATGAAATATTTAAAATTAATTATGATCCCGGCGAAATGAAGGACTCCATTGAAAGCAAGCTGTTCGGAATTGGCAGCGAGTCTTATGTTGTTGGCTCTCACGAATTTTATTTGGGATATGCTATTTCCCGGGGGAAAATGGTCTGTCTGGACATGGGGCATTTTCATCCCACTGAATCGGTTGCCGATAAAATTTCAGCAATACTTCAATTCTCTGATAAGCTTCTTTTTCATGTCAGCCGTGGTGTTAGATGGGACAGTGATCACACGGTTATTTTGAATGATGATTTAAAAGCAGTTACTGAAGAACTTGTTCGCGCCAATGCTTTAGACCGCGTAAATATTGCGCTTGATTTTTTCGATGCAACCCTGAACCGTATTGGCGCCTGGGTTATTGGCACCAGGGCTACGCAAAAAGCTTTATTACTCGCACTGTTGGAGCCAAACGACAAATTAAAACGGGCTGAAGAAAAGGGGGATTATTTTGAAAGATTGGCTTTGCTGGAACAACTAAAGATCATGCCTTTTGGTGCTGTTTGGGATTATTATTGTTTGAAAAATAATGTGCCTGTCGGAGAAGGGTTGATTGATAGTATTCATCAATATGAAAAGGAGGTATCTGGTAAGCGTAAGTAGAATCTGGTAAGTTTTAAGCGCGGCGAGTTCTGTTCAAATGCAGGTACAAAACATTTTAAAAATCACGCCAATTTGCAAAGTACACGTAATGAATTTAATTACAAAAACTGATCTATTAAATAAGATTTGTAAAAACAAAAATTAAATTGAAACTTTTATAAAAGCAAGGCGTATAAATCATAATTTTTTTAACCAGCAATATTACTTACCGGTAGGTAGGCTCTAATATGTCAGAATTAAAGAAAATATTACAAGATGAAAGTCAAACCAAAATAGCTATTTTCCAGGTTGCTGCCAAATTGTTTTCTGAAAAAGGCTATAATGGTGTATCTATGAGAGAGATTTCTGAAAAATCGAATGTATCAAAACCAATGATTTATTATTATTTTTCTAGCAAAGAGGGAATTTACAAAACATTGATTGAAGTAGGATTGCTACAGGGAACTGATGAAGCAAACAGAATCGCCAATCTTAATATTCCTGCAAAAGATAAGCTGATCAGGTTAATTCAAACGCGTTTCCGTTTAAGTATTAAGCACCCTGAATTTGTCAAGTTTTTTCTTTCAGTTTTTTTTTCTACAGAGAACTTACCTTTTATGGATGGCTTTAAGAAAGAGGCTAATCGGCATCAGCAAATTTTAACAAAAATAATTTTGGAAGGTATTAATTCCGGGGAATTTGGAGTGAGTGCAAAGCCGAAATTAGCAGAGGAGATTATTGGAGCTGCGATTGCACATTTTATAATGAAACAAATGAAAACCAGAAAAAAAATTCTTACTGATGATTTGGCTGAAGAAATAGTGGAGTTGCTGTTTAAAGAATCAAACGAGTAAAAAAACAGGTGTTGAGTTATTTTGAGACCAATTGCAGATTTAATAATTAGGTTGAAAAAGTTCAGATTTATTTTAAACCGATTATCAGGAAATAAAGATTAAAATAATAATAAGCAAATGATTCCGGAGGCAAGAATGTATATTAAAAAATATTTGTGGATATTAATTGTAATAATTTTCGTAATCCCGATGGCTGGTTTTTCTCAGGATAGGCTGACATTCACATTAGAAAAAAGCGTTGAAGTTGCCTTGAAAAAAAATCCCGAAATTAAAATAGCTGAAAAAGAAATTCGGAAAGCAAATGCAGGCAGGCTTGAAGCCTGGTCTAACATTTTACCGAGATTGGATGGCTCTGTTAATTTTCAACATGCCTGGGATATTCAACAACAAACAATCCCCAATTTTCTAAAGCCTATGCTTAAACCATTAGAGCCATTCATACCTGAATTGGCTTTAATGCCTGACTATGTTACTATGTCTTTTGGGATGCAGAATACCCTTATTTATGGAGCAACAGTTAGTCAACCCTTATTTTTGGGCGGCGCTGGAATTGCAGGAATACAGATGGCAAATTCTGCAAAAAGAGCTGCAGAACAAAATTTAGAAGAAACAAAACAAAGTTTAATTTACAATACGACAAATACTTTTTACGCTTGTTTGTTATCCAAAGAACTGGTTAAGGTGCAGGAAGAAGCATTGGCTCAAACAAAGGCTAATCTGGATAATGTTATCAAAAAATATAATGTTGGTTCTGCCTCCGGTTTCGATAAAATGCGTGCCCAGGTTGAATTGGCAAATTTAAAACCTGGTGTCATCACTGCTAAAAATAATCACAAATCCGCGCTGACGATGCTTAAAACAGTTCTTGGATTAGATCGGGATTCAAAGATTGAAGTTGTTGGTGAATTCAAATACATCGAAGATAATTTCGGCAAAATGACTTTAGATGAGTTACAAAAACTGGCTTATGAATTTCGTCCAATAATTAAAGCTTTGACAAATCAGAAACGTATTGTCAAAAAAGGAATCACAATCGCGCGTAGCAATTTTCTGCCAAAATTGTTTTTCTCAACTGATTATTCATATATGTTGATGAAAAATGATTACAAATTCAGACATGCCGAAGCGAGCAAAGGATTTACTTCTGCGCTGAGTTTGCAAATCCCTTTGTTTCATGGTTTTCAATCTTCTGCACAATATCAAAAATCTAATTTAGATTATAAAATTATTCTCGATACTGAAAAACAAGCTTATGATGGTATAGCAGCCGAAACGGAAGTGGCGCTCAACAAATTTCAAGAAGCAAATGAAAAATATCTTTCAGCAGTACAAACGGTTGATTTAGCCAAAGAAGCGCTGCGATTAGCGAACATGATGTATGAAGAAGGCGTCAATACACAATTAGATATTTTGAGTTCTCAATTGGCTTTAACGCAAGCTAAATTGAATTATACAAATTCGATTTACGAATATCAAATTTCACGATATCAAATGCGCAAAGTTGTGGGAATGTTGAAAGGAGTTTTGGATAATTAAAAATTTTGTGGCGAAACGAATACAGAATAAAATGTAACATCAATTTAATAAATTTTTTGAAAAATTCTAAAAAACAAATCCCAAAATCCAAATAAATTCCAATAATCAATAACGAAACAAATCTTTTTAAGTTTGGAATTTAACATTTGTGAAATGAAAATTGATTGAATTTTGTTTTTTGAGATTTGTGATTTTTAAAACAGAAGGAGTTCTCTCATGCAAAAGAAAATTTTATTATTATTAGCACTCATCGGCTTAAGCTTTTCACTGTTCTTAAGCTGCAGTAAAGAAGCAAGTACAAATGACGACGAAGCAATCAAAATCCCTGTTGAAACAGCAATAGTTGGCAGAAAAACGGTTACAAAAGAGGTTAAATACACTGGCGATGTAAAAGCAGAGCAGGAAATAAAAGTATTTTCAAAAATTCCTGATCGCATTTTAAGTTTTGAAAAAGATGAGGGTGATTTTGTCAACAAAGGTGAGATCATTGCAACAATTGAAGCGACCAAAATCGAACAAGCTGTAATTCAGGCAAAAGCAGCAGTTGTCAGCGCACAAGCTCAGCTTGTTAATCTGGAATCAGAGTATCAACGCGCGCAACGGCTTATAAAAGAAAACGCCATGAGTCAGCAGCAATTTGATGGTGTGAAGACACAACACGAAGCGACCCAGGCGCTGGTGGAGCAGGCAGTTGCTGCGCAGGTTCAGGCTGAAAGCCAATTAGCCGATGCCAATGTAACGGCGCCCATATCCGGCATAATCGGTAACAGGTATTATGAGCAGGGTGACATGGCTGCGGGACCATTTCCACTTGTGACTGTCGTTCAAATGAAAAAAGTAAAAGTCGAAGTCAATGCGCCTGAGCAGGACTTTGGTCAACTAAATGTTGGGCAGTGTGCAAACCTTCATGTATTGAGTTATCCGGATGAAATATTTTCTGGGGAAATTAACAAGATAAGTCCTGTATTGGACCCGATAACACGAATGGGAAAAATTGAAATTTTAGTAAATAATAATGATAAAAGGCTAAAGCCCGGAATGTTTGCTGAAGTACAAATTTGTGTAAATACTATGGAAAACGTGTTGACTATTCCAAAACATGCCGTTATTGAAAACACAGAATTAAAAAGAATAAATGGTTTGGATGTGGCTGTGATCAATTCGCACGTATTTGTTGAAAACGATGGCATTGCTTATTTGCGGGATATAGAGATAAGTTACACCAATGGCGTTTTTGCTGTTGTTTCATCCGGTTTAAAACTAAATGAAAACCTGGTAACCGTTGGGCAGCAAAGTTTGAAAGACAGCGCAAAAGTCAAAGTTTTGAATCAAGGAGAATTATAAAATGAAAATTACCACTCTTTCGATAAAACGCGGTATTACATTTTTTATGATATATTTGCTTGTTATCGGATTTGGGATTTTCTCATTACTCAGACTGAGGATTGATCTTTTTCCCGATTTAACATTTCCGATAATCGCAGTTTTGACGCAATATACCGGCGTCAATCCTTACGACATTGAAACAACTGTAACTCGTCCAATTGAAGAGACCGTCTCTTCAGTGGAGAATGTAAAAAAAGTCAGCTCCATCACTAGCCAAGGTCTTTCTTTAATAATTCTCGAATTTGATTGGAGTACAAATATGGATCAGGCTGAGACTGATGCGCGTCGGAATATCGATATGATCCGAGATTATTTACCGGATGATGTCAGACAACCAATCGTTTTCGCATTTGATCCATCAATGCAGCCGGTGGAATTTTTAGTAGTAAAATCCGATCAATATGGTTTGGCGGAATTGCGCCGTATTTCTGAAATGGACATCGAACCGCGATTGGAAAGAATTCCTGGCGTTGCTAATGCGACTACTACCGGTGGATTATCCCGGGAAATAAAAGTGTTAGTAGATCCCAACCGGCTGCAGGCGCATCATTTCTCAATTGATTTTGTAATCAATGCCTTACGAATGAATAATATGCAACTCCCCAGTGGTTATGTTGATGATAAGAAAATGGAGTTTACAGTAAAAACAACTGGTGAATTTTCAAACTTAGATCAAATAAGAAATACAACTATTGCCAATATAAATAGCACACCTGTACGCGTTCAGGATGTAGCCCAGGTAATTGACGGATTTAAAGAACAGCGGCAGCGTGAATATATTGACGATATCCCCAGTGTTCTTTTAATGGTCAGTAAACAGTCAGATGCAAATACTGTACAGGTGTGTAATAAAATAAATAACAGATTAGAAAGCATTCAGAATGAAATTCCCAAAGGAGTGGAGATTGTCCGATTTTGGGATCAATCTGAATTTATCAACCGTTCCATGTCTAATTTGGGACAAACAGCAATTCAGGCTATTGGATTGGCTTTTTTGGTACTTTTATTTTTTATGCTTAATTTGAGAAGCGCCATAATTATCGCAATATCAATCCCGACATCTCTGTTGTTTACTTTTTCAGTGATGGATCAGGCAGGACTTACGTTGAACATGATTTCCATGGCAGGTCTGGCATTGGCGGTGGGACTGCTTGTTGATAATTCCATTGTAGTGTTGGAAAATATTTTTCGACGTCAGCAATTGGGCGAGACGATTATTGATGCAGCAGATCAAGGCGGCTCAGAAGTATCAATGGCGATTACAGCTTCTACATTGACCACATTAGCTGTTTTTGTACCGGTTTTGTTTGTGCCAGGAATCGCTGGCGAACTGTTCAGTGATATGGTAGTTACAATATGTTTTTCTTTGTTGGCGTCATTAATTGTTGCCTTAACTTTGGTGCCACTTTTGGCTTCCCGGTTTTTAGCATTAAAAGATACTATTGAGAATAAGTCCAATGTTTTTTCACGAGTGTTTACAAAAGTGAAAGGAGCAATTACCAGATTTTTGTCGGGTTTGAAAAACAAATATAGCATAAGTCTTGGGTGGGCAATTGATCACAGAAAGATGGTGATAGTAGTTACCTTCATTGCTTTTGTTTTATCGATAATTATTTTTGCCACCAGCGGTGCAGATTTTTTTCCGCATTCTGACCAGGGATTTATAACGTATGAGATCGACAGAGCGCCGGGCACAAGCCTCGATGAAATGGATAAATCAATGAAACAGATATCCAGAATCATACAAGACGAAGTTCCTGAAGCTGAAATTATTAGGTACGAATTTGGACAGGGTGAAGGAGTCGGAGCGTTGTTTGGCGGAGGTAAATCACATTCCGGAGAATTGAGCATAAAATTGATAAAATTGAGTGAGCGCAAACGACGCCAACGGGAGATCGATGAAGCCTTAAAGGAAAAATTTAAAGATATTCCTGGAGTAGAAATCAAGTATCAGGAACAGGGGATTAGTCAAATGTTTGGCGAAGGTGATATTGTTGTTGAAATTTTTGGTTTTGATTTAATAAAATCCAAACAAATTGGAGAACAGATCGAGGCGATTGTTGAGAAAATACCAGGCACTTCGCAGATTGAAATTAGCATTGAAGAAGCAATGCCTGAGTTAAAAATAGAACTGGATCGAAATCGTATTGCAGATTTGGGTTTATCAACAGCTATGGTTTCACAGACCATTAGTTCAAATTTATTAGGTACGGTTGCCTCAAAATATCGTGAGGGTGGTGATGAATTTGATATCAGGGTTCAATTGGGAAAAAAATACAAGCAAAATAAAAAAGATATTGAAAACCTTTTGGTCGTTGCTCCCAACGGCGCCAGGGTTCCATTAAGAGCGATTTCCAAAGTGATTAGCAGCAAAGCACCCACAGAAATAACCAGGGAAGACCAGGAGCGGGTTGTCAAGGTTTCGATGATGGTTATTGGTAGAGATTTGCGAGGCGTTACCAAAGAAGTTGAACAGGAAATTAAAAAAGTTGTTTTACCACGCGATTACCGGCTGGAAATTAGCGGAGTGGCAGAAGAGCAACAGGAATCATTTATGTATCTTGGTATTGCCATGTTAGTCGCCATTTTATTAACTTACATGGTGATGGCTTCTCAGTTTGAATCTCTGTTGGATCCTTTTGTAATATTATTTACCATCCCACTTTCGCTAATTGGAGTGGCAATGTTCTTGTTTATTACTGGAACAAATATAACGGTTATGGCGTTAATTGGAATAATTATGCTGGTCGGCATCGTTGTAAATAATGGGATCGTGTTGGTTGACTATATGAATCAGTTACGTGAACGTGGAAAGGAGTTGATTGCTGCTGTTCAAGAAGGTGGCGAAACCCGAATGCGCCCGGTATTAATGACAGCGCTGACCACAATTTTAGCAATGGTACCAATGGCATTGGGACTTGGTGAAAGTGGAGAAAATTGGGCGCCACTGGCACGTTCAGTAATCGGCGGCTTATTTGTTGCAACTTTTTTAACCCTGTTTGTAGTGCCGGTGATTTATATTGTTGTTGAGAGAATATCTGAAAAAATTAGGGCAAAAAGGGAAACGAAAAGACAGAGAAGATTAGCCGTTTGATGGTGAACCATCATAAATGAGGCTAAAAAAAATGATTGATTTGTGACTCATTTAAATTATTTATGATGCTTTAGCATTCTTGTTCCTTCCTTCTCTGAATCGCCTCCAGCCTCATAAAATCTTTCGCATTATCATTGCGGTCAATAGTGATCTGGTCAATGTTATGATCTGTCCCGCCAGCATGTCGAACAACATCATAAATCGATTCCCAGACTCTGCCAATTTTGTATTGTTCAGACATGCGCAGGACCAGATCGTAATCCTCACCGTAATTGCGGCACTGGTCGCTGTCGTTCATTCCAAATCCACCGAGATCAAGGATCAGTTTAATGTGCGCTGATCTCGGGGCGCCGGCGCCGTTAATTCGCAGCAGATTATTTCTGCCATTTTTTTCTGTCCATTCATCATGAGTCACTACTGGAATTTCTTCCATGCGTTTAATCTGTCCAGTTGTTTCATTTTTTTCCCAGACTTCATAGGAACCGATAACCATGCCAATCTGCGCATCCGAATCAAAAACTTTCATCAATTTTTCAACTGCATCAGGTTTCAGTCTATCGTCTGAATCTAATTGAACGTAATATTTACCCCTGGCTTCGCGCAAACCCTTATTTAAGCAGTGCCCGATATTATTAATATCTTCAATGATTAATCTCACCGCTGGCTTGTTAGCATCATATTTTTCACCTCCGGGTAGGTAAGGTTTAACGCCTTTGATTGTCGGATCATCTGTTCCGCCATTGACAACCACGATCACTTCCACATTCTGCACAGTTTGCGCTTGTACACTTTCAATCGCTGTACCGATAAACTCTTCCCTGTCAAAAACCGGAATAATAATACTGGCGATACAGTCTTCAAATTGTTTTTCTTCTTCGGGTGTATATTCAGCTTTATGATAATTTTGTCCTGGAGTCAAATAAGCGCCAATTCGTTTCAGATGTTCGCTAACAACATCTTCCATTTCCAACTGGACATCCTTTCCAGCCAAAAGATAATCAAAGACATTGAACTCCTTTGTTGCTGCCTGCACATTGTACAAATGTCCGTTCTGTCTCGCCGCAATGTGAACTATTTGGTATCTTTCCGAAATCCGCAACCTTAAATCGTAAATATGCGCTGCGTGATATTTTTCATTTAATCCACCAATTTGATCCAAAATATTTTTTGGGAAAAATAGCACAGCGCCAAAATCCAGGTTATCCCGCAATCTTCCTTCGTGATAATCTGACAGATGAATATCGTGTTCACTGCCATGTGCTTCGATCAAACGGTAATCTCCATAAACCATACCTGTATTCTTGTGGCGGTTAGCCGTATGCAGAAATAATTCCAATGTACTCAACCGAAACGTGATCAATGATTGTTCATTATCCACTAATATTACATAATCACCGGTACATTTTTTCAGCGCTTGATTGATTGAATTCGCCCGGTTTTTAAATTCAACTGGTAAATGGTGGATTTTTTTATGTTTTGAAATACCAGGATATTGCGCGTCCTCTCCCCTTTCATCGACGATCAACAACTCCCAGTTCTCATGGTTTTGATTTATCAGACTTTGAATGGTTTTATCAAAACTTTTGTCTTCGTAACCTAATTGCTTGTTGTAAATCATTATAATGGAAATTTTCTTCATTCCTATTAATCCTTCTATCATTTTGTTCATTAATATTTTTGGAAAATTAATTCGTGAAAGATAGGTTTATTTATTGTTTTTTGCAAGGGAAAAATAAAGCTTGGCAAAATAATTTTGTAGCAAAATAATTATTCTACTTAAAAAAAAGCGATGATTTTAGAAAGGATACATTAGACAAGTGGCTGAATAAGCTGTTAATTTAATAATCCAATAAATGACTCACTTCAATCCCATCGTCAAGGTCTTCCCAGTATATTGCAAATCCGCCAGGCTCAAGCTGCCAGTTTTCGCGTTGTTCAGGCTTAGCTTTTGACAGCCAATTTAACCATTTTATTTTCTTCAACGGTACAGCGATTTCACGTCCATCATTCAATAGGATGTACATTATATTCCCAGAAAAATGAACATTGATTGCGCTCGTTTGTTCAGTAACTTTATTTGCTAAAGTAGGCATTCCAGACCTCCAATAATTTATGATTATTTTCTTGAGTTAATTTTAAAATACGATTCGATTCAGGGTTATTATAACCTCGATTATATGCAATGGATACGGGTTGAAGCCAAATATTAGCTACGTTTTCATTGTGAATTACATGGAAATGCGGTGGTTCGTTTCTATCGGAAGAATAGAATCTGAATTTGTATCCTTCAATAAATATTGTTGGCATTCTCTAATTATCCTAAATCTTCTGAAGGTTATATTCTGCCCTCGCTTTTAATAAAGCGATTTGGTCGCTTTTAGCTAATAGCTCATCTAATTCTGCTGATTCCTGTTGATTTGTTGTTCTTTCACAATTTTTTTTAAGTAAATTTTTCAATCTTCGACTGCGCGCTTGAGCCAAAGAAGCTTTTACCAGGGTGCGTAATTCTTTTTCAGATAACCCGGAAAGTAAAGGCAGCCTTGTCCCTTTACATAAAATTTAATGGAACATCTTTCATCAAACCATTAGCTACTGATATCCGTTCTAACGTATCTAATTTTTGGGCGACTCTTAATATATTTTCAACTGGATCGGCTAGTGAAGTTTGCATAATTTATACACCTCTTATTGATACAATTATTTTTGTTTCATTACTAATATTAATTTAAGAAACTGGTTGGAGAGAATCAAGATTTAAATTTAAAATCATACAAATTTTTCAATCGATACCTTAAATATTTGAGAAAGTTTTTGAGCTATTTTCAAGCTTATTGCTCTGCTTCCTCGTTCCATGTTGGAGATATTTTGTTGAGGAATTCCTCCCAACATTTCTCCAAATTTTCCCTGAGTCAGTACGTGCATTTCTCTGTAAAATTTTAAATTGTCCCGGGTGTTATTTTTGCTCTGGTTTTTCTATACCAATCCGTTTCAAATATATCGACTATGTCGACTT